>TARA_R110002110_G_scaffold345380_1_pt1 | contig 175068 bp, 169 predicted proteins | sample TARA_R110002110 | Tara Oceans TARA_R110002110 (sample SAMEA4397330) | marine metagenome | biome: Polar Biome; feature: [SRF] surface water layer (ENVO:00010504); material: water (ENVO:00002006), including particulate matter (ENVO:01000060) such as... | depth 5 m | reverse complement strand
CTACAAGGCGGAAATGATGCGATGTAGTTGTTCTACATAAGTCATTTTCAACACTGTAGGGCGGAAAAATAGTCCCAGCCCTTTGGGTTGTGACTGAAAATGTACCACTCCACGTTGCTCGTCATGTATTTAGAGCAACTACAAAAACGTCTGGAACGTTTTTAAGCGTAAGCCCCTTAGGGGTGAGATACATGGATGTATCTCACAAACTGCATTCCTCGCGCCTTGATTGGAGCATTTTAGTCACAACAGAGGCGGCTCTGAAAGATCAACAGACCCTAGGTTTCACTGAAATGCTGTTGGAATTTGTTTATGCCAATCAGTGACCTGTTGGTATTGATGAGCAACATTAAGTAAACGTGCCTCATCGAAATAATTACCAATGATCTGTAAACCAGCAGGTAAGCCATTGGCAAAACCTGCCGGAATTGACATACCGGGCAAACCAGCAAGATTGGTATTAATGGTATAGATATCCGCTAAATACATGGCTACTGGATCATCGGCTTTATCACCCAGTTTAAAGGCTGTGGTTGGCGCGGTAGGTCCCATAATCACATCAACTTCTTCAAATGCCTGTTGGAAGTCATCGCTTATCAAACGGCGGCATTTCTGAGCTTTAAGATAGTAGGCATCGTAATAACCGGCAGATAGTGCATAGGTTCCGATCATGATGCGACGTTTAACTTCGTCACCGAAACCTTCACCGCGTGAACGTTGGTACAGATCCAGTAAATCTTTTGGATCTTCACAGCGATGGCCAAAGCGCACGCCGTCCATACGAGACAAATTGGATGAGCATTCTGCAGGGGCAACCACATAATAAGTTGGTATCGCCAGAGAGGTATTTGGCAGGCTGATCTCTTTGACGGTTGCCCCGAGCTTTTCGAATTCCTTAATGGCGACATCAATTATTTCTGCCACTTCCGGTGCCAGACCTTCACCAAAGTATTCTTTTGGCAGACCAATGCGCAGACCTTGCAGGGAATCATTCAGATTTGCGGTGTAATCTGGAACATCACGTTCCACGCTGGTGGAATCGCGTTCATCAAAACCCGACATGACATTTAACAATAATGCCGCATCTTCGGCGTTGGCCGTCATCGGGCCCGCCTGATCCAGGCTGGAGGCAAAAGCAATCATGCCGTAACGGGAAACACGACCATAAGTTGGTTTCAAACCGGTTAAATTACATAAAGATGAAGGCTGACGAATTGAACCACCTGTATCTGTACCGGTAGCCGCCGGTGCCAGTCGAGCAGCGATTGCTGCTGCAGAGCCTCCGGAAGAACCACCTGGAACCCGTTCAGTATCCCAGGGATTTTTGACCGGACCGTAAAAGCTGGTTTCATTGGATGAACCCATGGCAAATTCGTCCATATTGGTTTTACCCAACATTACCATGCCACTGGCTGCAATTTTTTCCACCACAGTCGCATCATAGGGCGCAACAAATTTATCGAGCATTTTTGATGCACAGCTGGTACGAACGCCCTTGGTGCAGAAAATATCTTTATGCGCCATTGGAATGCCGGTCAGTTTACCGGCAGTCTTGTCTGCAAACTGTTTATCAGCAGCCGCAGCCTGCGCCAGCGCGCTTTCTTCAGTCACACTGATAAAAGCATTCAAATTGCCATTATGCGTTTTGATACGGTTTAGAAAGTGTTGAGTCAGTTCCACACTGGTGATGTCACCGTTGTGTAGCAAGGCCGAAAGTTCAGAAAGAGTTTTGTTATGCATGTACTTGCCTGTGTTGGATTTATTCGATGACCTGTGGAACCAGGTAGACGCCAGCGTCGGTTTTAGGGGCAATAGACTGGAACAATTCACGTTGGTCAGTTTCGGATACCACATCCTCACGCAATCGTTGGTGTGCATCCAGTGGGTGCGCCATGGGACTGACTGCATCGGTATTCACCGCGCTCATCTGTTCGACCAGATTGAGAATGTTATTAAGATCTCGGGCGTAATCAGGAATCGTGCTTTCATCAATGGCAAGCCGCGCAAGATGCGCGATTTTTTCTACATCGGATTTATCTAAACTCATCAGTCGTCCCGTAAGTTAATTGATTTCACAAAGTTGAAGTTTAAATCATTAGTTGCTTGCCCAACAGACCTGAGCATTGCTAAAGTATCCATTTTACCTCTTCCGGATGTGGTTTCTTCAATGTTTGAACGTTTACGTGGGATCTTCTCTAACGATCTGTCTATCGATCTGGGTACAGCTAATACGCTGATTTATGTGCGCGGCCGGGGCATCGTTTTGGATGAACCTTCAGTAGTCGCAATTCGACAGGATAAGGGGCCAGGCGGCCCTCGCTCGATCGCCGCGGTAGGTGCAGAAGCTAAAAGAATGTTAGGGCGTACTCCTGGCAATATCACTGCGATACGTCCATTGAAAGATGGTGTTATAGCCGATTTCACTGTTACTGAAAAAATGTTGCAGCATTTTATTCGCAAGGTGCATGAAGGTCGCTTTTTAAAACCAAGTCCGCGCGTTTTGGTCTGCGTACCCTGCGGCTCAACACAAGTCGAACGTCGGGCAATTCGTGAATCTGCTGCCGGCGCCGGTGCGCGTGATGTATTTTTGATTGAAGAACCGATGGCAGCGGCCATTGGTGCCGGTATGCCGGTAGAAGAAGCCAGCGGCTCGATGGTGCTGGATATTGGTGGTGGCACCACTGAAGTCGCGATTATCTCACTGAACGGTATTGTTTATTCAGCTTCAGTGCGAATTGGTGGTGATTTGTTCGATGAGGCGATTGTCAATTATGTCCGTCGGAATTACGGCACATTGATTGGTGAAGCCACTGCTGAAAAGATCAAAAAAGAAATCGGTTCTGCCTATCCTGGAAACGAAGTCCGAGAAATGGAAGTACGTGGACGTAATCTGGCAGAAGGAATCCCCCGGAGTTTCACACTGAACAGTAATGAAATACTGGAAGCGTTGCAGGATCCATTAGCCGGTATTGTCGCTGCAGTGAAAACTGCGCTGGAACAGACACCGCCGGAACTGGGTGCTGACGTTGCTGAACGAGGCATCGTGCTGACGGGTGGTGGTGCGTTACTAAGAGACCTGGATCGCCTGTTAATGGAAGAAACCGGCTTGCCAGCCATTGTCGCAGAAGACCCGCTGACCTGTGTTGCCAGAGGGGGTGGTCGAGCATTAGAACTTATTGACGAACGCGGGAGCGACGTATTTACGTTTGAATAGTCTTCAGTCAGATTGAAGTAGGTATTTGACCTTTACAAATAGCAAGGTTATTTGTGAAGGTCTTTTCATTTTCGGAACTGAGCCATTAAACCGTTATTTGCCCAAACACCTTCATTAAATACTCGGATGCTGCTTGCAGTAGTCGCATCGTTGTTATTGTATTTTCTGGATACACGACTGGATTATTTCAAGCCCGTCAGGATGACCCTGTCTACGGCTGTTTATCCTGTACAGAAACTCGCCTCTATGCCAGACGATTTCACCACATGGTTTACTGATTTTTTTCAGGGCCATCGGCAACTGCGTGAGAAAATCATGAAGCTTGAAGCACAAAACCTCACTAATAGTGTGCGGATGCAAAAAATGCAGGCGCTGGAAAGTGAAAACATGCGCTTGCGAGAATTGCTTGGTTCATCATTTCGTCTACAGGAACGGGTGCAGGTTGCCGAACTGCTCAGTGTCGACTTAGATCCTTTTTATCAGCATGTCATCATCGATAAAGGTGAAACCTTTGGCGTCTATGAAGGGCAGCCAGTACTCGATTCTCTAGGTGTCATGGGACAGGTGGCGGAAGTCAGCCAGTTTTCCAGCCGCGTCGTGTTGTTAACCGACCCCAGCCACAGTATTCCAGTACAGATTGTCAGAAATGGCTTACGCGCTGTGGTCACTGGGCGGGGTCTAGGAGAAAATTTACAGATGGAGTTTTTACCGCACAATGCCGATGTGCGCGTTGGAGATCTATTGGTAACCTCGGGCCTGGGGGGGCGTTTCCCGGTTGGTTACCCCGTTGGAAAGGTGATCTCAGTAAACTTCCCTCAGGGAAAATCTTTTGCCGAAATTAGCGTTAGTCCAGCTGCTCGGTTGGCAACCAGTCGAGAAGTCATGTTGGTACTGCCGGGTGAAAAAATTGATTTCGGTATTACATATCCTTTGCAAATTGAAGAAAGTGATTTACCTGCAGTGGAAGAACAGCCTGCATTGGAAGAACAGCCTGCAGTGGATGCGCCAGTGACGCCATCGGAGGAAAGTAACTGATGGTTCTGGTGAAGTCACAGCATAGCAGTGTCATATACATTACCTTGTTATTCGCCATTTTATTAATGCTGGTGCCACTGCCAGATACGCTTCGATATGCACGTCCGGAATGGGTTGCTATCACGCTGATTTACTGGGCAATGGCTTTACCACAACGGGTCAGCATTGGCGTTGCCTGGTTTACCGGATTGGTGATGGATGTGGTCACCGGAGGTATTCTGGGGATTCATGCATTTGCCTATGCACTGGTGATTTATCTGGTTGGGCGTTTACATTTGCAAATTCGTCAATATCCTCTTTGGCAACAGGCTTTTACAATATTGTCCCTGGTTTCTCTGGTGCATTTTATCGTGATGCTGAGTGCGCCGATCACCTTCAGTTGGAACCACTGGTTGACCGTACTGACCAGTACACTGGTCTGGCCCTTTGTGTATGCCGTATTAAGGAAAATACGTCGTAGTTTTCAGGTGAGTTGATTGTGATCGATCCCCGGCACAGGCTCAAAGACCATTTTCGTGAAAGTCGATTGGTCAGTAACCGACTGATATTCGCCGGGCTTTTTTCGCTAGTGTTGTTTGGCATCATTATTTTTCGCTTGGTGATGCTGCAGATTGTCGAATTTGAACACTTTGATTCACTTTCCAATCGCAATCGGGTGGATATTGAGCCGTTAGCGCCTCAACGCGGCTTGATTTACGATCGTAATGGTGTGTTACTGGCCGAAAATATTCCGACATTCAGTCTCGAGTTGATCCCGGAGAAAGTAAAGAATGTGGATCAAACAATTGCCGAATTGGCTGAGCTGTTATCACTAACCGCTGAAGATATTGATGCGTTTAATGAACGCCGTAAACGTCATCGAGCCTTCGAAGAAATAGTGGTTCGTAACCAGCTGACTCAGAAAGAAGTCGCATTGTTTTCAGTTAATCGTCATCGTTTCCCGGGTGTTGATGTGGTAGGCCGGTTGATACGGCATTATCCGCAGGGACCGCTTTTTGCTCATGCGGTGGGTTATGTCGGTCGTATCAATCAGCAGGAAACACAGGTTATTGATCGACAAAATTACAAAGGTACACTGCAGATAGGTAAAACCGGTGTTGAAAAACAATACGAAGATTTTCTGCATGGCACAGTAGGGTATCGTCAGGTTGAAACCAATGTGCAGGGGCGCACCGTTAGAGAACTTTTCAGTGAACCGGCCACTGCAGGACAGGATCTGTATTTGCATCTTGATATTAACCTGCAGCAGGCGGCCGCAGAAGCATTGGGTGAATATAATGGCTCTGTTGTCGTACTCGATACAAAAAACGGTGGTGTGTTAGCCTTGGTCAGCAAACCGGATTACGATCCAAACTCTTTCGTGAACGGCATTAGCGTCAAAGAGTATGCAGAATTGCGTGACTCCATCGATCAACCCCTGTTTAATCGTGCATTGCGCGGTCATTATCCCCCGGGATCGACATTCAAACCCTTTGTTGCTCTGGCGGGTTTGGAGTTAAATGTCGTGACCCAGCAAAGCCGAACATTTTGCCCTGGTTTTTATTCATTACCAGGCAATTCTCATCGGTACCGCTGCTGGAAACGCATAGGACATGGTCACGTTGATCTGAAAAGTGCGATGGCCGAATCCTGTGACGTGTATTTTTATGATTTAGCACATGCAATTGGGATTGATCGGTTACATGGCTTTCTGGATTTGTTTGGTTTTGGTCATCAGACAGGTGTCGATATTCCTGGTGAGAGTAAAGGTTTGTCTCCTTCCAGAGAGTGGAAGCGTAATCAGCGCAATCAGGCCTGGTATCCCGGTGAAACGCTGATATCGGGGATAGGGCAGGGATTTAATCAGATGACGCCAATTCAACTGGCTCATGCAACCGCAACGCTTGGAATGATGGGAACGGTTTATACCCCCCAACTGGTTCGCGCTACCAAAGCGGATAATGACGAAGGTATGCAGTTGTTGGGTGTGCAACAGGCTGACAGTTTACCGATACAAAATTCCAGTCATTGGCAGTCGGTAATCGAAGCGATGGTTGAAGTGGTCCACGGCAAACGTGGTACGGCAAGACATATTGGAACAGATTTACCATTCCAGATTGCAGGGAAAACAGGCACAGCACAAGTATTCGGAATAGCCAAGGATGCTAAGTATGATGAGGAGTTACTGGCCAAAAAATTACATGATCATGCGCTTTTTGTGGCTTTTGCCCCGGCGGATGATCCTGAAATAGCGATTGCAGTAGTCGTAGAAAATGGGGGAAGTGGCAGTGCCACAGCCGCTCCAATTGCACGTAAGCTTATCGATGTATATTTTGGAATTGAGACTGATGAGCCAGTTACGGAATGAGGTAAGACAGTCGCCCAGAGCGATGAGCGGTTTGCTGCAGGACAGACGACGGGTGCCCGGATTTCAGTGGCGCTCAGGATTGCAACGTGTGCACCTGGATGGCTTATTAATATTGGGCATCCTGACGCTGCTGCTGTTCAGTTCTGTCGTGCTATATAGCAGTGGCGGTGAAGACATTGGTTTATTGCTACGTCAGGGAGTCAGAATGGCAATCGCCATAACGGTGATGATTCTTCTGGCGCAGATACATCCCGATCGATTCAAAGATGTTGCGTTTTGGATTTATGCAGTCGGACTGCTAATGCTGATTGCTGTTTTATTGTTTGGCACGATAGGAAAAGGCGCTCAGCGTTGGCTTGATTTGGGTTTTTTCCGCTTTCAACCATCTGAGATTATGAAGCTGGCGGTGCCTTTGGTAGTAGCCGTTTATCTGGCAGATAGACCATTACCGCCCAGCTTTGTCAGAATGTTTTTTGCACTGGTGATGATTGCTGTTCCAGCCTTGTTAATTGCCAAACAGCCAGATCTGGGAACGGCATTGTTAATTGCCAGTTCGGGGTTGATAGTGGTTTTTCTGTCGGGTGTTTCCTGGCGATTGATCATGAGTTTTCTAGCTCTGGCCGCTGCAGCTGCGCCGGTATTATGGTACTTCATGCATGACTATCAGCGACGCCGGGTGATGACCTTATTTAACCCTGAGTCGGACCCACTAGGTGCCGGCTATCATATTATTCAATCGAAGATTGCGATTGGATCGGGTGGGTTACAAGGTCGTGGCTGGCTACAGGGGACGCAGTCGCATCTGGAGTTTTTACCGGAACGCTCCACCGATTTTATTTTTGCGGTGATTGCAGAAGAATTTGGTCTGATTGGTTTGACACTGTTGATTACAGTTTATCTGTTAATTACTGCGAGAGGCCTCTATATAGCTGCTCAAGCGCAATTGAGTTACATGAAATTATTGGCGGGCAGTATTGCCATTACATTTCTGGTCTATGTTTTTGTAAATGTAGGAATGGTTACTGGTCTTTTACCTGTTGTCGGGGTGCCGCTGCCACTGATCAGCTATGGAGGTACATCCATGGTGACCTTGCTGGCAGGCTTCGGTATCCTGATGTCCATACACACTCATCGGAGGATGATGTCACCGTGAAGAAACACATTACCGCTACACTGTTAAGCCTGATAATGACGCCAGCATTTGCCAATCCTGAACTACCGGATGTGGATAAATTTATTGATGAAATGGTTGAAGAACATGCGTTTGACAGAGCCGAACTGGAAAACCTGTTTGCTGAGGTTGAAGTCAAAGATAGCATTCTTAAAGCTATTTCCAGACCTGCTGAGAAAAGTAAGCCGTGGTATGAATATCGCGAGATTTTCCTCGATCAGGCACGTATTAATGCGGGTGTAGCTTATTGGAAAAAACATGCCGATACGTTAGAAAGAGCTGAAAAAGAATTGGGTGTACCTGCTGAAATAATCCTGGCTATTCTCGGTGTAGAAACCCGTTTTGGCGGCAACATGGGCAGTTTCCGGGTTCTGGATGCCTTATCTACTCTGGCCTTTTGTTACCCTCCGCGTAGCACTTTTTTCCGCTCGGAATTGAAAAACTTTTTAATCCTGACTCGCGAAGAGGAGATGTCTCAACTGGAACCGATTGGTTCTTATGCCGGGGCCATGGGGCTGGGACAATTTATGCCTAGCAGTTTTCGTGAATATGCTGTCGATTTTGATAATGATGGCCACCGTGATATCTGGAATAATCCAACGGATGCTATCGGCAGTATCGCGAATTATCTGCGTCGTCACGGCTGGCAGCCAGGCGAAAACATTGTGCATGCTACAAAGTACGAAGGTAATGATCTGCCACAGGATTTGATTGATCGCGGATTGAAGCCTACCGTAACGCGTGAAGAGTTAAGAAAATCCGGTTTGAGCACCGATAAATTACCCGAGGGTGAAGATGCGATTACCGTTTTCAGCCTGACCCAGCCCGATGGTGAAGAGCTATGGTTAGGCCGGCAAAATTTTTATGCGATAACCCGTTACAATCACAGCCGTATGTATGCCATGGCTGTTATCCAATTGTCAGAAGCGATTCGTGATGGTTATGAGTCTGTAAAATGAAACAGCGTGTAGTTAAGTATTTAACTTTATCGATAATGCTGACGGGGCTTTGGTCCTGTGGAACCGTGACTGAACAACAGGATTCTGCACCAAAAGTAAAACCGGATGTTTCGAAAATCCCGGATGCAGTCCCACGTGATGAACCAAGAAGTAAATATGGTAATCCAGCTTCATATGAAGTGTTCGGCAGAAGATATTACACACTTGCCAGTAGTGAAAATTATGTAGAGCGTGGCAAAGCATCCTGGTACGGTACAAAGTTTCATGGCAGACGCACCTCCAGTGGTGAGCCTTACGATATGTATGCGATGACGGCTGCTCATAAAACATTACCTTTACCAAGTTATGCTGAAGTCATCAACCTGGAGAATGGACGCAAGGTCGTGGTAAAAATTAATGATCGTGGACCGTTTCATGATGATCGATTGATAGATTTATCCTATAGCGCCGCAACCAAGCTGGGTATTATTGATAAAGGTACTGGCCAGGTTGAAGTAAGGGCAATCAGCAGTAAGAATGTCGTTGCGTCTACTACCGCTAAAAAAGATGTAGTCGCCAATGTAACACCCACAGCAAATGCTGTTTCAACCCAAACCACAACAATGGGGAAAGTCGGACTGTTTCTGCAAATAGGAGCATTCAGCACATTAAGCAGGGCAGAACAGATAAAGCAACAAGTTCAACAACAGATTCAAGAGCGAGTTCATATTTCATCTGTTGAACGTGTTCAAACTCCCTTATACCGGGTTCGGATTGGCCCACTTGAAAGTGTTGAATATAGCGATAGGATCGCTAATCAACTAATGGGATTAGGTTTTTCTGATACCCGGCTTATCAAGGAATAACTGTTTTTTATTGAGAGTAACTAAATGATTAAAATTTTCAAAATGAGCCTGGCAGGGCTACTTTTCAGTGTCGCCACTATCAGTTCGGCGGGAATGATCACGCCGAATCCTACAGCACCCTCAATTGCGGGTACTGCCCATATTTTGCAGGATTACGATAGCGGACATATTTTAATGTCCGAAAATGCAGATGAGCGTCTGCCACCGGCCAGCATTACCAAATTAATGACCTCTTATGTGGTTTCCCAGGAAATCCACGATGGCAATATTAAACTTGATGATGAAGTATTAATCAGTGAAAAAGCCTGGCGCATGATTGGCTCACGCAGCTTTATTGAGGTGAACACTAAGGTAACCGTGGAAGCCCTGTTGCGAGGCATGATCGTGCAATCAGGTAATGATGCTGCTGTAGCGCTGGCTGAACATGTTGCGGGTAGCGAAGAAGTGTTTGCCCAGATGATGAATCAATATGCTCAGAAACTGGGTATGGTCAATACCAACTATCAAAATGCCACCGGTTTGCCGGGACCAGAGCATTACACCACGGCGCATGATATTGCGATCCTTTCAGCAGCCTTAATCCGGGATTATCCCGAACATTACCAATGGTATGCAGAAAAGGAATATACCTACAACGGTATTACTCAGCACAATCGTAATAAATTGTTATGGCGTGATAATACGGTTGATGGATTGAAAACCGGTCACACCGAAGAGGCTGGATACTGCTTATCTGCATCAGCAAAGCGTGATGGTATGCGCCTGATTGCTGTGGTTCTTGGCACGGCAAGTGAAAATGCACGAGCCCAGGAAATCCAAAAAATGTTTAATTTTGGTTTCCGTTTCTTTGAAACGCATCAGCTTTATGCGGCAGATGAGGCGATTACTCAAACCAAGGTTTGGAAGGGGCAAACTGATCAGTTGAATCTGGGTCTGGGACAGCCATTATCTATTACGGTTCCTCGCGGACGTTATAAAGACTTGCAGGCCTCAACCAATATCCAACAGCCTGTTGTCGCTCCAGTTGCCAAAGGCACTGAGCTGGGAGAGGTGGAAATCCGTTTGGGCGATGAAGTGGTTGCCACTCGTAAACTGGTGGCTGTGGAAGAGGTTGAAAAAGGCAGCTGGTGGAGACGAATCCTCGACAGTTTGTTGATGCTTATCTGGGGTTAATGTTTCGTGGCAATAGTTTATCTTAACGGCGAATTTATCCCCGCTGATAAAGCTCAGGTCTCTGTGTATGACCGCGGATATTTATTAGGTGATGGCATTTATGAAGTGATTCCGGTGTATGCCGGAAGCGCTTTTTTACTCGATAGGCACCTGCAGCGATTGCAGAATAGTCTGGACGGCGTACGGATCGAAAACCCGTTTTCAGATGCGCAATGGACCGGCATTATTAATGATTTGATCGCCCGGAATAATGCGGGCGATCAGTCGTTGTATTTGCAGGTCACCCGGGGCGTAGCACCAAGAGATCATATCTTTCCGATTGGTGTGGCACCTAGTGTGTTTCTGATGAGTAATCCGCTGCATCCGGTTGCCGATAGCTGGAAGACGGATGGTATCAAGGCCATTACCACAGCCGATATTCGCTGGATGCGTTGCGATATTAAAGCAATTACCTTGCTGGCAAACAGTCTGATGAAACAGTTGGCGCAGGATGCTGGTGCACAGGAAGCGTTATTGCTCCGCGATAATTATCTGACCGAGGGTTCAGCCAGTAATGCGTATGTGGTCATCGACGGTGTCATCTTTACTGCGCCAAAAGATGAAAAAGTATTGCCTGGCATTACCCGTGATCTGATTATTGAGCTGGCGGCGCAAAATGATATGCCGCTACATGAAAGAGCCATCAGTGAATCAGCTCTGCGAAATGCGGATGAGATCTGGATCAGCAGTTCAACCAAAGAAGTGGTGCCAGTGACCTTATTGGATGGTGAAATCGTTGGTAATGGTAAACCCGGCCCCGTGTGGCAACAAATGGACATCTTGTTTCAGCGCTATAAACAAGAGGTAATCTGATGAGTGAATCAAACGGCGAAGAGACGTTACTGGAATTTCCCTGTGAATATCCGGTAAAGGCAATGGGAGAAACCCACCCGCAGTTGGATAATATTGTGGTGGAAATCGTCCGCAAGCATGCTGGTGATATTACTGAAGGAGCTGTCACCAGTAGACAGAGCTCAGGGGGCAAATATACTTCCATCACCGTGGTTATTGAGGCGACCAGTAAAAAACAACTGGACGCTATCTATCAGGAACTCAGTAGTCACGATGCCGTTAAATACGTGCTCTGATGAAGATACAGGATCTCGGCCTACGGGATTATCAACCAACCCTGCTAGCCATGCAGCAGTTCACGCAGCAACGTGATAATCACACCGAAGATGAACTGTGGTTATTAGAACATTATCATGTTTACACTCAGGGGTTTAATGGTCAGGACGGTCATCTGCTGAGACAAAATACAATTCCGATGGTACGAACTGATCGTGGTGGTCAAATAACCTACCATGGTCCGGGACAATTAATCGTTTATCCATTAATTGATTTACGTCGTTTCGGCATGGGCGTACGCAATATGATCAGTTGTATGGAAAACACGGTTATTGCCATGCTGGACGAGCATAAGATTGACGCATATGCTCGTAAAGATGCCCCTGGAGTGTACTGTGGCGAAGCGAAAATTGCTTCACTGGGATTACGGGTCAAACGCGGCGCCTGTTATCATGGCCTGAGTTTAAACATTGATATGGATTTACAGCCATTTGCCGATATCAATCCCTGTGGTTACGCAGGCATGCAAATGACCGATATGAAAACATTAGGTGCAACGGTCGATATGGCCTCAGTAAAACAACAATTTGTGTCTGTTTTTCTCGCACACATGCAACAAGGTAACAACACATGACTGACACGGTTGAACCGGTAAAACGTGATGTAAAAGCGCTTAAAGGTGCCTCTAAAGTCGCGCGTATTCCCATAAAAATCGTTCCTAGTGATCCTAAGCGCAAACCGGAATGGATTCGTGCCAAATCACAAGGTGCACCTGAAGTACAGCGCATCAAACAAATGTTGCGTGATCATGATTTGCACACCGTGTGTGAAGAAGCGTCCTGTCCCAATCTTGGGGAGTGTTTTGCCCACGGTACGGCGACATTTCTGATCATGGGCAATATTTGTACCCGACGTTGCCCTTTCTGTGATGTGGCGCATGGTCGTCCTGATGCATTAGATGAGAATGAACCGAATCATCTGGCAAAAACCATTGCCGCCATGCAGCTCAAACATGTAGTGGTGACCTCGGTCGATCGTGATGATTTACGTGATGGTGGCGCTGCCCATTTCAGCCGCTGCATCAGTGAAATTCGTCAGCAATCGCCACAAACCCGTATTGAAGTGCTGGTGCCTGATTTTCGTGGTCGTATGGATGTGGCGCTGGAGATACTGGCGGATAATCCACCGGATATTTTTAATCACAATCTGGAAAGTATCCCCAGACTCTACAAAGCCGTTCGACCTGGCTCGGATTATCAATGGTCATTAGATCTGATTCAGCGCTTTCAGCAAATGCATCCTGAAGTGCCCACTAAATCTGGCCTGATGCTCGGTTTGGGTGAAAGCATCGATGAAGTTAAACAGGTGATGCAGGATTTACGCGATCATGGTTGTCGGATGCTGACGCTGGGTCAGTATCTGCAACCTAGCAGGCATCATCTGGCAGTTGAGCGTTTTGTCACTCCAGCAGAGTTCGACGAGCTGGCAGTAGCAGGTAAGGAAATGGGCTTTGAACATGTGGCCAGTGGACCAATGGTGCGATCGTCTTATCATGCCGATCTGCAGGCTCAGGGTGAAAAAGTCTCTTGAGTCAATAATTATTAACAGCTGAGTGCTCTGATATGACTATCAAGCGTCGACAAGTGTTAAAAAATGCAGCTTATTTATCGGCTATGGCAGCCCTGCCATTGGGATTATCTACTGCTTGTTTTCGTCATCAAAAACAGAAAGTCGTAGTTATTGGTGGTGGGTTTGCTGGAGCCACTGCAGCGCGATATCTGGCAATGTGGGCGCCAGAACTTGATATCACGTTGATAGAAAAAAACCGTCAGTTTATCTCCTGCCCTCAGAGCAATCTGGTGCTTAGCGGCAGTCGCAACCTGTCACAGCTTACTCATAACTACAGTGCCTTACAGACAGATAAGGCTATTCGCTTTGTACAATCCGAAGTTATCGCCGTTGATACTGAAAACCGCCAACTCTGGCTGGCAGATGAAAGCCGAGTGGACTATGACCGATTGATTATTGCCCCCGGCGTCAGTTTTATTTATGACCAGCTGCCTATCCTTGCTACGGCTGAAGCTCAGGAACATGTTCCCCATGCCTGGAAAGCGGGTGAGCAGACTTTGTTATTAGCCAATCAGCTTAAGTCGATGCGGCAGGGCGGAGTGGTGATAATGACGGTTCCGGCAGCACCTTTCCGCTGTCCTCCTGGGCCTTATGAGCGTGCTTGTCAGATTGCGTTGCATCTTAAACAGCATAATCCTACCGGCAAACTACTAATACTGGATGCCAACCCGGATATTGTCTCTAAAAAAGCCTTATTTACCGAAGCGTGGCAACAGCAATATGATGGTTTAATTGAGTATCAGCCAATGAACCCGCTTGAGTCGGTCAATGTGGCCAATCTGGAGGTTGAGAGCTTTTTTGACCGTTATCAGGCAGATGTATTAAACGTCATCCCACCACAGAAAGCTGGTGCGGTGGCTGCAATGGCTGGCGTGATTAATGTTGATAATCGCTGGTGTGACGTAGACTTTCTGACCTACGAGTCCACAGCGGTTGAACGAGTGCATGTGATAGGTGATGCGGTGGCCGCCAAACTACCGAAATCTGCACATATAGCTAACCAGCAGGCTAAAGTGTGTGTCGCTGCAGTTATAGCTTTGTTGCGTGATGAATTACCAGAGCAACAACCTATATTTAGCAATACCTGCTACAGTTTTGTCGATGGACGGCAAGCAGGACATGTTGCCGCGGTTTATCGTTATGATAAAAACAGTCAGGATATGGTTCCTCACCCCAGTGGTGGAGTTTCCGAGACGGCCAGTGAACAGGAAGGTCGTTATGCTCAGGGTTGGGCCGAAAACATCTGGGCTGATACGTTAGGCTAGATTTTCCAAAGCAACGATATATTAGTCGTGATGGATAAATAGATTTGAGAAGGCGAAATCTGCTACCGATAGCGCGGGGTTTCGGTCTTGTCCCATTGCAGTATAATGACCCCCAATTTCAATAACTCCACCAGCTGGATTTAAACACGAGGTAGTAGATGAGCGATTTTTTACCCGGCCTGGAAGGTGTGCCTGCCACGAAGTCAGCCATTTCATTTATTGATGGCGAAAAAGGCATCCTTAGTTACCGTGGTTATCCACTGGAAACACTGGCAACCAACAGTACTTTTGAAGAAACCACGTTATTGCTTCTGGATGGCGAACTCCCCACTAAAGCAGCTTTAAATCGCTTTTCCAAACAGCTGCGCAGCAGCTATCGCATCAAATATCATATTCGTGAAATGATGCGTCATTTCCCGCATACCGGTCATCCGATGGATATGTTGCAAACAGCGGTTTGCAGTTTGGGCATGTTCTATCCGGGCACAGAATGTCTGACCGATGCCGAAAGCTGTAAAGATATCGATTATGTCCGCAATATGACGGTTAATATTATTGCGCAGATGGCACCTTTGGTCGCCATGTGGGAACACATGCGCCAAGGTTATGATCCCATTAATCCGCGTGATGATTTATCCGTGGCGGAAAACCTGCTGTATATGTTTACCGGTAAAGAACCGGACAGCCTGATGGCGCGGATTATGGACGTCTGCCTGATTCTGCATGCTGAACATACTTTGAATGCCTCAACCTTTGCAGCCTTGGTTGCCGGTTCAACATTAGCATCACCTTACAGCGTTATTTCAGCAGCGATTGGTACGCTTTCGGGTCCATTACATGGTGGAGCCAATCAGCGTGTAGTTGGCATGCTGCAGGAAATTGGTTCACCAGAAAATGTTGAAGCCTGGGTCGATAAAAAACTCGCCAACAAAGAAGTTATCTGGGGCATGGGGCATCGTGAATATAAGGTCAAAGATCCACGTGCCACCATCCTACACAAGCTGGTGACCAAGCTGGTGGAAGAACGTGGTGGTTCACTTGATAAGATGTTTGCTACGGCGATGAAACTGGAAGAAGTCTGTGTGGATCGTCTGGGCCATAAAGGCGTGTATCCGAATGTGGATTTCTACTCCGGTATTCTTTACTCAGAAATGGGCATTCCAGAAGATCAGTTCACCGCATTGTTTGCAGTCGCTCGCTCAGCCGGTTGGCTGGCTCATTGGCGTGAACAGATTTCCAATAACCGTATTTATCGTCCAACACAAATTTATGTTGGTCATGAACAGCGTGAATATATCCCGATGTCTGAACGGAAAAAAGCGTCTAAGCAATAATGGTTTTACTGGTTTCACCTTGTTGCTCGCGCACCAGCCGCGGCACAAGGTAGCCAGGTAATTCGCGACGCATGGCAGCAATGAGCTCTATTCCTTGCTGTTCAGCTACATCAAAATGACTGGCCCCTTTTACTTTATCGAGTAAATGCAGGTAATAAGGCACTACCTGAACCTCGCTCAACCTCTCACTAAGTGCCACTAAGCTGTCCGCATGATCATTCACACCACGTAATAAAACGGCTTGATTGAGTAGTTCACAACCGGCATTGCGTAACTGCAATAGCGCCTCAGCAGTTTCAGCATCAATTTCATTGGCATGATTGGCATGAATGACCATCACCACCCGTAATGAAGAGCTGCTAATCCAGTTTAATAAGCTTTTGCTAACCCGTTTTGGCAGCACTAATGGCAGCCGTGTATGAATTCGCAGCCGTTTGATATGTGGGATTTTCTGCAAGTCTTCCACCATGGCCGCTAATTTTTTATCGGTTAATGCCAATGGATCGCCGCCACTGAAAATCACTTCCCGAATGCTGTTATCACTTTGCAATGCAGCGACCGATTGTTGCCACTGACTGGCTAACGGATTACTTTCGCTATAAGGGAAGTGCCGGCGAAAACAGTAACGGCAATGAATGGCACAGGCTCCGGTTGTCAGCAATAATGCCCGGCCCTGATATTTATGCAAAATACCGGGTGAGCTGATTGCCAGATAATCCCCCACCGGATCCGCTGAAAAACCTTCGACCTCAATATTTTCATCAATTAGCGGGAAAACCTGACGTAACAGAGGGTCATTGGCATCACCATAATGCATTTTATTGATATAACTTTGCGTCACCCGCAGCGGGAAGTTTTTTAAGCTCTCGGTATCAATCGCTTGCAGACGATTCTCCAGCCCCAGCATTTGCAGCAAGACTGTTGGGTTTTTAATGGCATGACTTAATTCATCCTGCCAATCAGCAAAGATTACGTCAGCTTGCGATTGCGGTATCATAGTGGGCTTTGATTTTGTGAACAGGCGACGATCGTCCCCCAAAAGAGGTAAGCATGGCAAGTTATAGTACAAATGAGTTTAAAGCCGGACTGAAATTCATGATGGATGGCGATCCTTGCAGCATCATCGAAAATGAATTTGTGAAACCAGGTAAAGGTCAGGCATTTAACCGCGTTAAATTCCGTAACCTGAAAACCGGGCGCGTTAACGAACGTACTTTCAAAACTAACGAATCTGTTGAAAGTGCTGACGTTGTAGAAATCGATCTGGAATTTTCTTACAGCGACGGTGAATTCTGGCACTTTATGGATCCCAGTAGTTTCGAACAATATGCTGCCGATGCCAATGCGATTGCTGACAGTAAAGACTGGCTGAAAGAACAATATGTTTACACGGTCACTCTATGGAATGGCACACCATTGCTGGTGACACCGCCTAATTTCGTTAATCTGGCAGTGGTTGAAACTGATCCGGGTGTGCGTGGTGATACTTCAGGTGGCGGTGGTAAACCGGCAACGCTGGAAACTGGCGCAGTAGTGCGAGTTCCATTATTTATCGAAATCGGTGAAGTGTTGCGGGTTGATACTCGTTCAGCATCTTACGTCGAACGTGCTAAAAAAGATTAAAATCATTATCAGTTTTTGTGTTTTTAGTGTTGCATGTAGCAAGCTTACATGCCTTAACCCTAAGTCTGAATAATGCTTCAAAATGAGCAATTACAGATCATATTAAAACGGCGGGCAAAGCTTCTGGCAAATGTCCGCCGTTTTTTTTCAGTTCGCAATGTACTGGAAGTTAATACTCCCATTTTGTCTTCGGCGGCACCTACTGCGCTTTATCTTGACAGTTTTTCCACCCGGTTTGAGGCTGGCAGCGATTCCAAAGTCCTGTATCTGCATACTTCACCTGAGTTTGCGATGAAACGCTTGCTGGCGGCCGGCAGCGGCGCGATTTATCAGATTGCCACGGTATTTCGTAATGGTGAGTTGGGTCGCCAGCATGCGCCCGAGTTTTCCATGCTGGAGTGGTATCGACCAGGATTTTCGCTGACTGAGTTAATGGCGGAAGTCGATGCTTTTATGCAACAGGTGATCGGCTTACCTGCAGCAGTTATTTTTCCTTATCGTGATTTATTCGCTAAATACTTGCAGCTGGATATTTATCAGGCTGATGACAATTTACTGAAGCAAATTGCATTGGATCGCGTAGCCGGGCTTACTGCTGATTGGCAAACTGATCGGGATGGCTGGCTGGAAATGTTGATGAGCGAAGTAATTGAACCACAGCTTAAAGCGCTGGAAATGCCGGTGATGGTTACAGAGTTTCCTGCATCTCAGGCGCAGTTGGCGAAAATCGAAATGAATGCTGAAGGACATCAGGTCGCCAGTCGTTTTGAGCTATACGCTGGTGGAATGGAGCTGGCTAATGGCTATGACGAATTATGTGATGCCACCGAATTACGTCAGCGTTTTGAGCAGGATAATCAATTGCGTCTGCAACAAGGCAAACCCCAAATGCCGATAGATGAAAATCTGCTGACAGCAATGCAGTGTGGTTTGCCGCAATGCAGTGGCGTTGCATTGGGACTGGACCGTTTAATGATGCTGCATTTTGCTGAAAACAATATCAGCCAGGTGCAAGGCATTGCTTTTATTGAGAGCTAACAAGCCCTATGCAAATAAAAAAGCCACCAACGATGTCGTTGGTGGCTTTTTGGTTTTATAACTTAAATTAAAGTGATTTTCTGCGATTACGACGAAGTGAGAAGAATCCAATCAAACCACTCAGAAACAAAGGCAATGCAGCTGGGACCGGAACAGCTGCCGGTGGGACGAAATCAGTAGGTTGAGAGTGAATCTCACCATATTGTGTCAGGCTTTTGGCCGCTAGTGTGCCCTCAATATTATTACTATTTGTGACACCTGCGTTCAATGCCAGAATACTACCACCGAACTGGCTGGCCAGATTAAGCTCAGTAGCATCGACAAAATTCCATAAAAACATCGAACCGTAGAGCGTCGCTGCACTCGCCAGGAAATTCGCTTTGATATCAAATTCGGTATTACCCCCACCAAATACATTAAACAGAATGCTCTGCGTATTGGTCATGCTGAAATCAAACTCAAAGGCTTTGTCGAAAAAATTACTTGCATCAGTGATTTTGAAGATTGCCAGCCCACTATCATTGCCGACGGCGTTAAAGGTGACTTTTCCTCCATTAACGCTATAGCCACTGTTTGCGTCAAGCCCGGATAATTGGTTAGAAAAATTGCTCAATACATTCATTGCATTTGAAGCTTGAGTAGCAGGATCGAAGGGGGCGGTAACCGGTTGGTTTAATACGCTTCCGCCGCCATTAGCATTTGCCGAACCCGTCAGATTTCCACCATAAGTCGTATTACCACCATTGGTGTTTACACTACCTGAGATATCACCAACAACTGAAGTGGAGCCGCTACCGTTTGCATTATTTTGTAAGGATCCAGATACCGAACCAACAAAGGCATCTCCACCATCATTCATTGTGACATTCCCGGCAATATTTCCACCTACATTCAGACCTTTGCCTTTGGTTTGAACGTTGCCACTAACGTTTCCACCCACCGTCAGTGCCGGCACAGCGGCATTTGATGTTTGATGCATGTTGTAAAGGCCGCCATTAACATTGCCTCCAATAAGTGCGTTTCCTTCGACCTCTGAGGTACTTGTGACATCGCCAGAAGTGATAAGGTTATATTGGTTCAGTAATGAAGTGGCGTCGACAGGGCTGGCGTTAGCCATTTGACTGCAACTAATAAAAAAGAGGCTGGCAAGGGTTAATTTAGATACATGCACTTGGCTTATTCCTTTAATGGATACATGGATATTGATTGTATGATATTGATATACCAAAAAATAAACAATTGGACTTTGGTACACCCTTAAAGAATATAGCGTGACAGTTTAGGGGCTATTGACCTTTCAGAGGTGGTTATGAAAGATCAACAAGCCCTGGCAGTCAAGTTTTACCCCATCAGGTTTGGCAGCCAAAGTGAGATGGCCGGAAAACTGATAAGCAGTGCAAGCACAATAATCTGAATACCTACAAACGGCATGATGCCTCTATAGATATCCATCAATTTCAAGTTAGATGGGGCACTGGCTTTCAGATAAAACAGTGAAAAACCAAATGGCGGTGTCAGAAATGACGTTTGCAGGTTAATCGCAATCAGCAGAGCAAACCACAATGGATCAATATTCAAATGGATTGCTACCGGTGCAATGATCGGCACCACAATAAAACAGATCTCAATAAAATCGAGGAAAAAGCCCAGTATGAATATCAGCAACATACTGAGAACTAAAAACGTCCATTTCCCTCCCGGCAGACCTGAAAAAATATCCAGAATCAGTCCATCACCACCCATGCCGACGAACACCAGTCCAAAGGCGGTGGCACCAATAAAGATTAAAAACACCATGCTGGTCAGACGAGCTGTTTTCTCCATAGCATCGCGAAGATTAGGCAGCGTCAAACGACGATGCAGAGCAGCCAGTATCAATGATCCCAGCGCACCAACCGCAGCAGATTCAGTAGGAGAGGCAATACCATAAAAAATGGAACCCAATACCGCGATTATGAGCAATAAGGGGGGGAGCAGACTCTTTAAAACACTGATCCACAGCGCGGCCAGTTCCGGATTATCATCCCGTACCGCTGGTGCCAGGTGTGGGTGACGCCATGCGACATAGACTATATATAGAATGTAAGCCACAATCAGCATTATGCCCGGCACTACTGCACCGATAAATAATTCACCCACCGGCACGCCGATAACATCACCTAACAGGATCAATATGATACTTGGGGGAATGATTTGTCCTAACGTGCCGGAAGCGGCAATAGTGCCACTGGCTAAAGACGGGGCGTAACCTCGCTTCAGCATCGAAGGTAAAGCAATAACGGTCATGGTGACTACTGATGCTCCTACTACTCCGGTGGTGGCAGCTAACAAAGCACCCACCATGACAACGGATATTGCCAGCCCTCCGCGAATTCTGCCAAACACCCGTCCCATGGTATCGAGTAGTTCTTCAGCAACACCGGATTTTTCCAGAACCACACCCATAAACACAAACAATGGCACCGCCAGTAAGGTGAAGTTGGTCATGATGCCCCAAATTCGAAATGGCAACAGCTGGAAGAAGTCAAAGCCTAGATAGATACTACCGAATAACAGCGAAATGGCACCGAGCACAAAGGCGACCGGATAGCCGGTCAGCAGGAGCAGGATCAACAAGGCAAACATCAGTAAAGCAATATATTCCATTATTTTTGCTCCTGATGATGTTGAATAATGCGGATATTCCGAATTAACTCAGCTACAGCCTGAATCATTATCAGTAGAAACCCCAGCAACAAAGCTGCTTTGAGAATAAAGCGGTAGGGCAGGCCGCCTGGATCGGGTGAGCCCTCCTGATATAAATAAGCATTGTAGGCAAATGGCCAGCTGCTGATCAGAATCAGCAGACAAAACGGCATCAGAAACAATATAATGCCAATGACATCAATCCATGCACGGTGCTTATTACTAAGCCGTTGACTGCGATAGAGAATATCTACCCGTACATGGGCATCATGTTTGAGGGTATAGGCGCTGCCGAGCAGAAATATCAATGCAAACAGATGCCATTCCAGTTCCTGTAAACCGACAGATCCCTGTTGAAACAGATAACGCATCATTACGTCGTAGCAGGTTAACAATACCAGTAGCAAAACCAACCAGCTGCAAAGTTTGCCAGTATATTCAGTGAAATGGTTTATCGAAGTTTCCAACGAGGCAAAGAATCGGTCCATGGTAGTCTTTCATCAACAAAATAAACGTTGAAGTTTCCCATAAAGCGGCCCATTGCTCCAGCAATTCACCATTTTATGAAATTTATTGCTCGACTTTCCGCAACAAGTTATGGAAGTGTTAAAGTGATATTGACTTATCACCTACCAGGAGAAATGACATGGATAATACGGAATTTAAAAATAGTGATGAAAAAAACCAACTGATACGCCTGTTATATATGCTGCTTTACGGTTTTGTGCTGTATCTAACGATGTCAGTGTTAGCAATTGTGGTCATTGTGCAGTTTGTCTTTGCATTATTTAGTGGCAGCGCCAATGATGCTATTCGAGGATTTTCAAAAGACTTGTCTCGCTTTATACAGCAAATTGTTTTATTTCTGACATACAATGATGAGAAAAAACCGTTTCCATTCAACCCACTATATGATGAGGTGGAAGCTGAAGCGGTGTATGATAACGACGATTATATTGCAGACTATGAAGACATCTCTGACCGTGATGATCCAGATGCACCTAAAAAATAAAATTGACTGATGGAATACTGAATTTCTTATGCTCACTGTAATCTCTCCGGCCAAGACGCTTGATTTCGATACGCCTGTGTCTACCAATAAATACTCTGAACCTCGTTTTCTGGATCAATCACAACAATTGATTGAGCAACTGAAAAAGCTGTCTTCTCAGGAAATCGCCAATTTAATGAAGATCAGCGACAAACTTGCCGGTTTGAATATGGCGCGGTTTCAACAATGGCAAACACCCTTTACCGAAGAAAATGCCAAACAGGCAATTCTGGCATTTAAAGGAGATGTGTATACCGGTCTTGCAGCTGAGACCCTGGATGATAAAGGGCTGGACTTTGCACAGCAGCATTTACGAATACTCTCCGGTTTATATGGTGTGTTAAGACCCCTGGATTTAATGCAACCCTATCGTCTGGAAATGGGCACCCCGTTTCAGAATGATGCCGGCAGGGATCTTTACAGTTTTTGGGGAGATCAAATACGGCAATCCCTGGAGGCTGAACCAGCATTGAAAGATGGCGTGTTGATCAATCTGGCGTCAAATGAATACTTTAAAGCCGTTGATGCCAAAAAGCTCAAGGCGACTATTATTACGCCTGTTTTTAAAGACTGGAAAAACGGTCAGTACAAAATGATCAGTTTTTATGCCAAAAAGGCGCGAGGACTGATGAGTCGTTTTATTATTGACCAACAAATTAACTCTCCGGAAAAACTCAAGCAATTTGACTCGGATGGCTATCGATATAGTGAAGAAATGAGTCAAAAAAATGATTGGGTGTTTATCCGGGATAATCATTAAGTAACGTGAACTAAGGTCGGTAATGAAGCCAGGGACGGTTACAAGAACCATAAAATCAATACTGATATTGATTGGCTTTATGGCCGGGCATATTTCAGCCAACGCAGAAGTCGTTTTGACGAAAGCAGAACAGGCTTATCTCACCCAAAAACAAGTCATTAAGCTGTGTGTTGATCCTGACTGGCTGCCTTATGAAGGCATTGATGAGCAAGGTGAGTTCACCGGTATCATGTCAGATTTTTATGCTTTATGGTCTGACAAAATCAATATGGCCATTCAGCTGGTCAACACGGCAAGCTGGCAGCAATCGTTGCAATTTATACAGGATGGCAATTGCGATATTCTTGCCAGCGCACAGGATGTCCCCAGTCGACGTGACTGGCTCAATGTCAGTAAACCCTTTATTTTTTATCCATTAGCTGTAGCCACTCAGCCAGATCACCAGTTTGTGGTGAAGTTTGAACAAATCCAACATCGTGATTTTGTGATGGTGGGAGGCTATGCGGGGGTCGAATTGCTTCGTAGTCGCTATCCGGATATCAATATCACCACCGTAAACACCTCAAGAGAAGGCCTGAAAATGGTCGAAACCGGTATAGCCCATGGATTTATCGATACGGTACCGACCATTAATTATCAGATGCTTCGCTGGGGAATCTCGCACCTGAAGATTAGCAATGTGCTGGATTTGCAGTATGCAATGTCGGTGGGGGTGAGCACCCGCGAAACCCAGTTGCTCGAAATTTTCAACAAGGCCATTGATGATACTTCAGAAGTTGAACGACAGCGTGTATTGAACAATTGGTTATCTATAGAGTTTCAACAAAATAATACGGCTTTATTCTGGCAATTATTGGTGGGCGTATCGTTAGTGCTGTTAGTATTAGTTTATCGTTATCGGCAGGTGCATCATCATAATCGAAACCTGCGTAATCTGAATAATCAGTTAGAACAAATCTCGCGCCATGATCACCTGACCGGATTAGCTAACCGTTATGCGTTACACGAGCGGTTTAACGTGGAAATCGAAACTTCCAGCCAGACCAGACAAGTCTTTTCAATCCTTTTGCTAGATGTTGATTTTTTTAAAACCATTAATGACGAGTATGGTCATGATGTAGGCGATGAGGTTATCAAACAATTTGCTTCTCTGTTAATGTCCAAGGTGCGTGAGAACGATATGGTAGGTCGTTGGGGCGGGGAGGAATTTCTAATTCTCTGTTCACAAACTTCCAAAAATGGCGCTTTTCAGTTAGCCGATCAGTTGCGTCATCAGGTGCAGAATTACAATTTCCCGGTAAATCAGCAAATTACTGCCAGTTTTGGATTAAGTGAGTATAGGCATGGCGAAACTATTGGTGATACGATTAAGCGAGCTGATGATGCACTATACGATGCCAAGAAAAATGGTCGGAATCAGATTGTAATGGCGGACTCTGATTAATATGAATTCACAACAAAACACCCTGTTAACACCAGGCAGATATTTTTTTGCCTTGTCTCCCGATACCAGTTCAAGGATGCAGATTCAGCACATTATGAAACGTCTACCGGAAGATCCCTCGCTGAAATTACAAACCACCGCCAATTTACATCAGACATTGTTATTTCTCGGCCAACTAGACCAACAACAATTAGATGCACTGTTAAAACAGACTGACTCAATACGTTTCCCGGCAATAGATATGCAGTTTGATCACCTGTCATACTGGGATGGTCCAAAGATATTTTGCCTGACAAGTCGTGCTCCAAGCAGTGAATTGTATAACCTGGTGAACCAACTGGAGCATATCGCCAGTCAGGCAGATATTAAAGTCGATGTAAAACCTTACCTACCCCATATTACATTGGCGCGAAAAGCCAGTGAATCTCTAGACGTGCCCATTGCCCCAGTTAATTTTAAAGCAGAACAGCTGGTATTAATGAAATCAGTTTCCACCGATCATGGGCCGCAATACCAACCCGTAATGCATTGGCCTGTCACTGCAGATTGATTAATTATATTTGCTCAATGAGAGCACTATAATCTGGTATAAATGGTGCTCTATCCCGGCGGCTATTCCCATAATGAGTTCAAACACAAAACTAGCCAATTTATTCAGGTTGTTGGTGGTGTTATCTGCCATCCTAACCAGCGGCAAATTGTGGGCTGAGGAAACTGTTTTACGGGTGGGTGTTTATGAAAACCCACCCAAATTGGTGATGGACCCAAACGGACAGGTGAGTGGCATTCTGGGGGATCTTTTACAGGTTATTGCGTTACAGGAAAACTGGAAGCTGGTTGCTGTACCCTGCTACTGGAATGATTGTCTGGAGCTTCTTGCTAAAGGGGAAATTGATTTATTACCTGATGTGGCAACCAGCTCAGAGCGAACTGAGTTTTATGATTTTCATAATACGGCTGCATTACTCAGCTGGTCGCAGATCTACGTAAATCGTGAACATAACCTCAGCAGTCTGTTGGAACTGGATGGTAAACGCCTGGCACTGCTCAAGGGCTCCATTCAATACGATTACCTTAGACAATTAGCTGAAAATTTCAATATTGATGTCACCTTTGTTGTTGTTGATACCCAACAGGCAGCATTCGCTGCTTTATCGGATGGCATTGCCGATGCTGTCACCGCTAATAATTTTATCAGTGAGCTTAAAGCGGCAGAACTGAATTTAAGACCAACGCCAGTGGTATTTCAACCGAGTCGATTATTTTTTGCTGTCCCCAAAAATAAACATGGAGAGGTGCTAAAAGCAATTGATAGCTACTTACAACAATGGCAGGCAGATGCCAATTCGCCGTACTTTACGGTCTTAAAAAAATGGAACAGCTCTACTAGCAAGATGACGATTCCAAAAGAAATCTGGTGGTTGCTTATTGCTTTGGTAGTCGGTTTTCTCAGTGCTTTAATGTTTTTGCTGTTGATGCGTCGCCGTGTAAAGGAAAAAAATATTTCTCTGCGTCAGACCCAACAAAATCTCAACGTGATTCTTGATAGTGTGGATGCTCATATTTACATCAAAGATCTGCAGTTACGCTATCAATATGTAAATAAAAATGTCTGCAAACTGATTGGGCTGGACGAAAAAGAGATTCTGGGTAAAACCGATGCCATTCTATTTGATCGGGATACCTGTAAAACGTTGCAGGAACATGATTTAAGGGTTATCAAACAAGGCGAACGGATTGTTGAAGAAGAAATAAATACCGTCCTTGGTTCAGATAAGCCCCAAACATTTTTATCGGTCAAACTACCATTGCGTCAGGAAGATGGCAGTATTTACGCTTTATGTGGGATTTCCACTGATATTACCGATTATCTGTTAATTCAAAAACAGCTTCGTAAACTGGCGTTATATGATTCTCTGACCGGTCTGGCCAACCGCCGATTGTTAATGGAGTTTCTGGAGGATTCGCTGGCAGAAGGCCACCAATCGGAAATGGAAGGTGCTTTACTAATTGTCGATCTGGACTCATTTAAAACCCTGAATGATACCTTGGGACATCACGCTGGAGATTTATTATTACAAGGCGTCGCAAAACGACTTCAGTCTCGATTATTGCCACATGATCTGGCTGCCCGATTGGGGTCTGATGAGTTTGTAATCGTCAAACCTAAAATGGGTAAAGCACGGGGAGAAGTAGAAGCGCTTGTACAACAATACGCCGAGGAAATTCTGCTGGATTTTGTCATGCCATTTGCACTTGAACAAACTCAGTACATTGCTTCCGCAAGTCTGGGTATAGCATTGTTCTCCGATGCCGAGGGAGATGTTGAGCGTCTTTTACAGGAAGCTGATATGGCTTTGTACCGAGCCAAAGCCTCGGGCCGAAACAGTCTGAGATTCTTTGATCCGGTTATGCAGATGGAAGTTAATCGTCGCAGTCAATTGGAACGCAAATTAAGAGAAGCCATTGCTTCTCAGCAACTTGAATTGTATGTACAGCCTCAAATCAGCAGTGACCAGCAGTATGTTGGCATGGAGGCCCTACTTCGCTGGCATGATCCGGTTGAGGGCTTTATTTCACCGGTCGACTTTATCCCGGTTGCCGAATCCAGCGGCCTGATAATTCCTCTGGGCGCCTGGGTGTTAAGAGAGGCTTGTCAGATTTTGGCGCAGTGGGCGAAGCTACCTGAAATGCAAAATCTTACTTTATCGGTCAATATCAGCCCACGGCAGTTCCGACATATGCAGTTTATTGACTATATCGACAGTTGTCTGAAAGAGTTAGATGTCAATCCAAATCATTTGGAGCTTGAAATCACCGAGAGCCTTTTAATTGAAGATATTGATCAGACAATCGAGAGGATGAATGCCTTGCGCCAACGTGGTTTGCGTTTTGCACTTGATGATTTTGGCACCGGCTATGCGTCGTTAAGTTATCTAAAATTACTGCCACTGAATAAACTGAAAATCGATCAGTCATTTGTCCGGGATGTGCTGACCGATCCAAACGATGAAGCAATTGTCAGCACCATCATTGCGTTGGGACAAAGCCTGGATTTGGCGGTGATCGCTGAAGGAGTGGAAACCGAAGAGCAGGCAGTGCTGTTGGAAAAATTTGGCTGCCATGTTTATCAGGGCTATCACTTTGGCAGGCCTGCACCAGTGGCCGAGTGGCAACAAATTATTTCCGAAAAGCGTTTGGCCCTTAAACCTCATTAACTTTTTTAATCAATTGAGTTTCTTGCGCAACGCAAACTTATAAAATTCAAATCCGCTAACGGTGTTGTAAAAAATTGTATGGTTATTTTCGACAAATTTAGCGTTAACACGCTATTTTCCATACAATATCATTTTTTAGTTCAATATTCCCATACATTGTCTTTTTTTGTATGTAAATAAAATTGTATTTGTCCGGGAAAGTGCTTAGCCTGTAGCCTAAATGTTAGGGGCTGTTTATCTTTCATAGCCTCCAGCAGTGGTGGCGATGAAAGATAAACAGCCCCTAGGAATTTACCTATGCACTTGTGGAAAGCCCGAATCGAAACCGATGCGAAATCCAAATATCTTGGTATTGTGGAAGCGTTGGAAGCCGATATCTATTCTGGTTATGTCAAAGCCGGTGATCGTTTACCACCACAACGCGCTGTGGCCGAAACCTTAAATGTTGATTTGACTACGGTTACCCGTGCTTTCAACGAAGCGCGCCGACGTGGATTGATCGATGCCACCACCGGTCGTGGCAGTTATGTACGACAGCATGTCGAAAGTAAACTTATTTCGCATATCTCCGAGGCTCGTCCATTGCTGGATTTGAGCATGAATAATCCGCCGCAGCCCGAGTCAGCGGGTATACAGCAACATATTCCACAAGGTATCGCCCAGCTGATTTCCGGAGCCGACCGGGTGTTACAGATGCATTATCAGGATAGTGCCGGGAACCCACATGATCGAAGTGCTGCCTCGGGCTGGCTAAATCAAACTATAACGAATGTCTCGGCAGAACGCACACTGATCACCGGTGGAGCACAGTCTGCTTTGTATGCCATTTTGCATTGTATGGCAAAACCCGGTGATATCATTGCTTGTGGTGAGTTTGTCTATCCCGGCCTGAAATCGGCTGCTGAACAGCTTGAACTGGTATTGCAGCCTTTAGCTATGGATGAAGAAGGGGTACTTCCAGCGTCATTTGAACAGGCATGTCGGGATCACAGAATCAAGGCGATTTATCTGGTGCCGACGATGGATAACCCGACAACCGCCACCATGTCATTAACCCGTCGGCAGCAAGTCGTTGCCGTTGCCAACGAATATGACATCACGATTATTGAAGATGATCCTTATTCGCCGCTGCAGACAGAGGCCGTTAAAGCCTTAGTCGATTTAGCAGCTGATCGTACCTGGTATGTACGGACACTTTCCAAATGTATCACGCCCGCTTTGCGGCTGGCCTATGTGATTGCTCCCAGTAACTCACAGGCACTGGGCCTCGCTAATGTATTAAGAGCGATTAGCGTTATGGCCTCACCATTAATGGCTGCGCTGGTGACACGTTGGATTTACGATGGACGTATTAACCGGTTTGCTGAAGCCATTCGGGAAGAGAACCGTCTGCGTCAACAGATTGCCAGCCAATTATTAGCAGGAATGGACTTTTACAGTCATCAGGAAGGCCATCATATCTGGCTACAGCTCCCCAGTTGCTGGCAGGCCCAGGCCTTTGCTGAACAAGCCACCGTGCTGGGCGTATCGGTGGTGGCATGTAACAGTTTTGGTTTCACTGACAATCAGCGACAGGCCGTGCGCCTGTCGCTGGGATTGTCGCCGGATCATGCGACTTTGTCACAGGCATTAAGTATCTTGCGCGGATTATTAATTCAGCCCGCCACCACATCACATCACATCATTTGACCCCAGAGGTGAAATAATTATGACTGAACAACCTATTCACTTTATGGAAAAAAATGGCGATATCTATGAGGAAATGGCCGATTGGGATGTGAATGCCGGCGGCGAGAAAATTGTCGCAAAACGTATGTCAGGCCGGTTTCGTAACCTGAAATGGTTTGGTATGTCGGTTTGGCTGTTTTATTTTCTGGTGCCGTATATCCGCTGGGATGATAAACAGGCGGTATTACTGGATATTCCCAATCGTCAGTTTCATTTTTTTGAGCTGACGATTTTTCCGCAGGATATCTGGATGCTCTCACTGACGTTGTTGTTTTTTGCCATTTTGCTGGCGGCAGTCACCAGTGTTGCCGGACGGGTTTTCTGTGGTTACTTTTGTTTCCAGACAGTGTGGACCGATATCTATACATGGATTGAAGGCAAACTCGAAGGCAATACTCCTCAAAAACAATTACGTTTCAAACAAGCGCCATGGTCGGTCAGTAAACTACTGAGAAAAATCAGTAAACACACGCTATGGTTGGCTATCGCCTTGTTAACCGGGCTGACTTTTTCAGCCTGGTTCACTGATGCGTTTGAGTTGTGGCGTGATGTATTTAGTTTCCAGGCGCATATTGCGGTGTGGATTGCGATGGCAATCTTTACCACTTTTACCTATGTTTTTGCCGGGTTTATGCGTGAGCAGGTTTGTTTCTGGTTGTGTCCTTATGCCCGTTTACAGGGGGTTATGTATGACCAGAATACAATTTTGCCCGCTTATGATGCTGAGCGGGGCGAGCCACGAGGCAAACTGAAAAAAGGTGAGACCGACCCGAGTAAAGGCAGCTGCATAGATTGCAAACTTTGTGTCAATGTCTGTCCGACCGGCATTGATATTCGTAAAGGTCAGCAGGAAGGTTGTATTACCTGTGGTTTGTGTATTGATGCCTGCGATTCGGTAATGGATAAGATTAATGAACCCCGTGGTTTGATTCGTTATGCTTCCTATGCCGAGCTGCAAGGTCACAGCAAACCACAACCCTTGTACAAGCGTCCACGGGTGATTATTTACAGCTTGATCCTGCTGGCGTCACTGGGCGGTATAGCCTACGGCTTTTTATCCTTATCAGCCACCGACTTCAGTGTCAGACCGGACCGTCAGCCTTTATTTGTGCGCCTCAGTGATGGCTCGATACAGAACCGCTATACGCTGAAATTGCTCAACAAGCAGAATATGCCGATTGAAGTGCAATATCAGATTGAAGGTCTGGAGGGGGCCAGTCTGCATGGGGTGCATGACTCTTATGTTTTAGAGCCCGCCAAAGTACTAACCGTGACTGCGCTGGTTCGGGTGCCGGAATCAGAGCTGCAAAGCGGCATCAGCCCGTTGACTTTTAATGTTGAGGTTATCGACGGACCGCAGTCCGATATTTCTTACCAGACTATCTTTATCGCACCCAAATAAAACGGTGCGATAAGGTATTTAATCTTTTGGTTTGATAAACAGTTCGTAAAGATCGGCCCGGCGATCTTTCAGATTATTGACGGCACCTTCATTGCGGACCAGTTTGAGTTTTTCCAGATCCAGATCGGAAAACATGATCATCTCACTGTTAGGCGTGGTTTCAGCCATTATTGCATCATGGGGGAAGGCGAAATCAGACGGTGAGAATACCGAGGATTGGGCATATTGCACATCCAGGTTTTCCACTTTCGGTAAGTTGCCAACACTACCGGTAATCGCAACATAACATTCATTTTCAATCGCTCTGGCGCGTGCACAATGGCGAACCCGCAAATAACTGTTTTTGGTATCAGTCCAGAATGGAACAAAAATAATATCAACTTCCTGATCAGCAGCAATACGGCCCAGTTCAGGAAATTCAATGTCATAGCAGATCATGATGGCAACACGACCGGCATCGGTTTCAAAAACCTGAAATTTATTGCCACCTTCAATTACCCAGTCACGGCGCTCATGCGGGGTAATGTGAATTTTACGCTGTTCATCGACCCGGCCATCACGATGGCAAAGATAAGACACATTGTAGACCCGATCATTTTCCAGTAATGGCATTGAGCCGGTAATAATATTAATGTTGTAGCTGACCGCCATTTCCGACATTTCGTCGCGGAACTGTTCGGTAAAACTCGCCAGGTATCGGATTGCCCGAGTCTGATCCATTTGATCGGTCAGTCCCATTAATGGGGCATTGAAAAACTCGGGAAACAGGGCAAAGTCGCTTTTGTAATCCGACAATGCATCAACAAAGTATTCAACCTGTTTAAGCACTTCCTCAACCGAATGAAACTCACGCATCTGCCACTGCACGGCGCCCAGACGAACCTGAGTTTTTTTGACATCCAATAACGAAGTGGGTGGGGTGTAAAGAATATTGTTCCAATCCAGCAATGTGGCATGGCCCAGAGATTTCTCATCTTCCGGCAGATACTTATGCATCAACCGCATGACCTGAAAATCATTGGATAACTGGAAAGTCAGGATCGGATCATAAATCTCTTTTCGTGAAACTTGATCGATGTACTCTGCAGGTGAAAGCTTGTCAGCAAATTTATGGTAATTAGGGATCCGTCCACCGGCCAGAATAGCGCGTAAATTCATTGAACGGCATAATTCCTTACGCGCTTCATATAAACGACGCCCTAACCGATAACCCCGATATTCCGGATGAATAAATACATCCAGACCATACAACGAATCTCCTTTCGGGTTATGCCAGATTTTGTCATTTTTCAAGATTAAATCATCGTAGGTATGCGGATTGCTGAATCGCTCATAACTGACCATAACGGTTAATGCCACAGCAATCAGTTCACCCGAATCTTCAATGCAGATCTGTCCATCCTGAAACTGATTAATTAATCCTTCAATCGTGGGTTGCGGCCAGGCACCGCCGATGTCGTCGTATACTGTGTCCATCAGAATTTTGAGCTGATCGTAATCCTCCAGGGTCAGATTACGTAAATTCAGGTGCAGCTCTTCATGGGCCATAAATGCTCCGGGGTTCAATTTGTTTCAATGATGAAATATCGCATTGAGTCTAGCAGATGCAGACAGGCATGATCAGGGCTTAAGACTTTATTTTTACATTAACCCGTACTAACGTCGTTCTCGGCACAAGCTGTTATATTGCGGTTTAAAAGGAATCTTATGACCACTGATCAAATCATTATTTTTGCCGTGCTGGCAGCAACACTGGGCCTGTTTATCTGGGATAAGCTGCGCTATGACGTGGTGGCGGTGTTGGCCCTGTTAGCTGTTGCGTTAACCGGTCTGATTCCCGCAGATGATGTCTTTTCCGGCTTAGGACATCCAGCGGTGGTGACGGTGGCTGCGGTATTAATTCTTGGTCAGGCACTGGTTAATGCCGGTGTGGTCGATGTCATTGCTCGCCAGTTGACCCGAGTGGGCAGTCATCCAACCATTCAGATGGCCGCGCTTACCGTGACCGTGGCAGTTTGCTCCGGATTTATGAATAACGTCGGTGCATTGGCCTTACTAATGCCCGTGGCGATCTGGATGTCCCGGCAGAGCGGACATTCGCCATCAATGTTTTTGATGCCTCTGGCGTTTGGTTCGTTATTGGGTGGTTGTTTGACCCTGATTGGTACACCACCGAATATTATTATTGCCAGTTATCGTGCTCAAACAGATTCACCCGCATTCGGCATGTTTGATTTTTTACCTGTTGGCGCAGCAGTTACGATTGTCGGCGTGATTTTTTTGGTGCTATTTGGCCGTTTACTGACGCCTAAGCGTGAGGCCAGTAACAGCGAAGAAGAATTATTCGAGATCAGCAGTTATCTCTCAGAACTCACCGTGCCGGAACAATCTGATTATAGCGGACGCAGTCTGATGGATTTGGTCGCTGCAGTAGAAGATGAGGCTGATATCACGGTGTTGGCATTATTACGTGGTGAAGAGCGCTTTAATACACCTTCCATGTATAAAGTGTTACAGCAGGACGATGTGTTGTTGGTTGAAGCGGATTCCGACAGCCTGAAAGCGCTTACCGATGTCACGGGACTGAAGCTTATCGGCGATAAAACCGATGAGCAAACTGAAGAGCAAGCCGACGAGGCAGATTCGAGCAAAACCAAAGCTCTGGATTTGGCCGAAGCTATTCTGGCGCATGATTCAATTTTGGTTGGAAATACCTTAAGCAGTCTGTCAATCCGCCAACGTTACGGCGTCAATATTCTTGCTGTGGCACGTCGAGGTCATCAGCTCAAACAACGTTTGCATCAAATCCGCTTTGTCGCTGGCGATATTTTGCTGATGCAAGGTAATGAGGACGTGCTCAAATCAGTTATGGGAGAGCTGGGTTGTCTGCCCTTGGCATCGCGAGGCTTGCGTCTTGGGCAACCGCGGAAAGTGGCCATAGCTTCGTTCATTTTTATCGGCGTAATTCTGTTGATTATGTTTGATGCTGTTTCCACTGCAACGGCAATGGTGGCAGGGGTGGTGGCGATGTTTTTTGCGGGTTTATTGCCGATTGCAAAGTTATACAAAAGTCTGGATTTGCCGGTGATTGTGCTGCTGGCGGCGATGTTGCCAGTGGGTCAGGCATTGGAAACAACGGGGGGATCAGAGTTAATTGCCACTTTATTACTTAATATGTCGGAGTCCACGCCACCGGCAATGACGTTGGTGATCCTGATGGTGGCAACAATGTTACTGTCGAATATTATCAATAATGCCGCGGCGGCGATATTGGCCGCACCAATTGCCTTGAGTGTGGCCAGCGGCATGGATGTTTCGGCAGACCCGTTATTGATGGCCGTGGCGATTGGTGCCTCTTGTGCTTTTTTGACTCCGATTGCTCATCAATCCAACACATTGGTCATGGAGCCCGGTGGTTATAACTTTACTGACTACTGGAAGCTTGGTTTACCGTTATCTATTTTGGTGATTCTGACAGCCTTACCGGTAATATTGTGGGTTTGGCCCCTGTAAACTTGTTTTAATAGAACGCTCCACTAATTTTTCAGCAACAGGACATTAAATGGCTCAACAAATTGTGCAATTGCAACTCAGTGGCATGCGGTGTGCTGCCTGTGCGAACACCATCGAAAAAGCCCTGAAAAAAACGCCTTCGGTGAAGTCGGCACAGGTGAATTACGCCAATGAAAAGGCCACGATTCGTGGCGAACAGCTTGAAGCAGATGTGTTGATAAAAGCCATTGAACAAGCCGGTTATCAAGCGCAATTAATTGATATTGAGCACCAGCAGGATAAACGGCAGGATTTGCAGAAAATCCAGCTATATAAATTTATTGCCGCAGCAATTTTATCTCTGCCGCTGCTTTACAGCATGATCGGTCATTTCAGTTGGACCCGTGATCTGCCGATTCCAGCAGTTTTGATGAATGCATGGGTACAAATGGCCTTGGCCACGCCGGTGCAGTTTATTATCGGCTGGCAATTTTATCGTGGTAGTTATTACGCCTTAAAAAATCTCAGTGCCAATATGGATGTGTTGGTAGCGTTGGGCACATCAGCTGCCTATTTTTACAGTGTCTGGCTTACCTTCAAATTTGGTGCGATAGCAGCGCATGATGGTCTGTATTTTGAAACCAGTGCGGTATTGATCACGTTAATTTTATTAGGCAAATGGTTTGAAGCAAGAGCCAAGGGCCATACTTCGGAGGCTATTCGCAAACTATTAAAACTGCAGCCTCAACAGGCATTACGCGAATCACCAGATGGTCAGACCTTATTGGTTTCGGTAAAAGAGTTGCAGCAGGGCGATATTGTGCAGATTAAACCCGGTCAACAGATCCCCGTTGATGGAGTGATAGTCGAAGGTCAGTCGGCTGTAGATGAATCCATGTTGACCGGTGAAAGCATGCCAGTGGAAAAAAACGTCAATGACAAAGTGGTGGGTGCCACCTTTAACAAAAATGGTTTTTTACGGGTTCGCGCTACCCATTTGGGCGAAGAAGCGGCACTGGCCCGAATTGTTCGGGTAGTTGAACAGGCTCAGGGCTCCAAAGCGCCGATACAGCGTCTGGCGGATAAAGTTTCGGGTGTATTTGTTCCGGTGGTTGTGGTGATAGCTCTGATTACATTTTTACTGTGGTGGTTTTGGTTTGCCCCCGGTGATAGTGGCAGGGCTTTGGAAACCATGGTGGCCGTGCTGGTTATCGCCTGTCCGTGTGCTTTGGGGCTGGCTACACCAACCTCGATTATGGCCGGGTCAGGGCGGGCGGCTGAAGCTGGCATTTTATTCAAACAAGCCGATACGCTGGAATTAACCCAATCATTGACAGCGATTGTGTTTGATAAAACGGGTACGTTGACCCAGGGCAAACCGGCATTAACAGATTTTTTGCTGGCAGAAGATTATGAAAAATCGGTTATCGCTGGCATCGTCATCGCTATTGAAAGCAAATCAGAACATCCGCTGGCACAGGCTATTGTTGATGGGTTAAAACCCCAAAAAACTCAGAGTGTAATGATTGAGAACTTTACCGCCCTGAGTGGTCATGGGGTGATGGGTAATGCTGAGGTGAACGGCAAAACCTCCCAGATCCGTTTGGGAACCAAAAAACTGATGCAGGATCACGATATCGATATGGGTGATTGGCAAATTCAGCAACAGCAACTGGAAAAACAGGGGAAAACCGCCATGTTGATTGCAGTAGATCAGCAGGTAATCGGCTTACTGGCTGTGGCTGATACGATTCGGGATTCGGCCAAATCAGCTGTTACCGCTTTAAAAAAACGCGGTTTACAGATCATTATGTTGACCGGAGATAATCAGCTTACAGCGGATGCCATTGCTCTTGAGCTGGGTATTGATAAGGTAATTGCCGAAGTCTTGCCAGAACACAAAGCCGATAAAATCCGTGAATTACGTCAGCAGGGACAGGTCGTGGCAATGGTGGGGGATGGTATCAATGATGCCCCGGCAATGGCTGAAGCAGATGTTGGTATTGCAATGGGAAGTGGCACCGATGTGGCGATTGAAACAGCGGATATCGCGTTGATGCGGGCTGATTTGAATACCGTTGATACTGCCATTCAGTTAAGTCACCTGACCGTGCGAAATATTCGACAAAACCTGTTCTGGGCATTTGGCTACAATTCTTTGGGTATTCCTATTGCAGCAGCAGGTTTACTGGCCCCGTGGCTGGCTGGTGCAGCAATGGCGTTCAGTTCTATTTCTGTTGTGTTAAATGCATTAAGGCTGCAACGGGTTAAAAATATCCACTAGGGTTTGATGAGCTCTCATCTCCACTTTGTCAGACACAAAAATAACCTCCTGCAGTGGTAGATATGAACAATACAACAGATTCTGGTTCATTACATGGGATAGTCATTATCAATATTTCTCAGCTTGATGCTGTTTCAGGGCTCTCAAACTTGTTAAAGCGTTCTTGGCTTGCATCACATTGCGGAAAATTATGAGTTCAGATCCATGCACAGCTGATGTAAGATTCCTGAAAAGGGATAAATCCTACATTGCCTATAACAAAGGTCGGACCAATGGCGGCAGAAGAGCTGGAAAGTAAACTCGAACAATGGAAGCACAAATATCTCGAGCTGCTTGCACGTGAAGAAAAACAGACATCTTATACCGAACTTCTGGAACGCAGTCTTGGACGACTTGCCCTGGTCTCTGAAGGGATTAATCCTGTCCTGGATAAACAGCTGCATTCACTGCGAAAGGAATTACGCAGTAATAAAGATGTTGGTCGGATCAGCGATATCCTCGAAAAAATACAGCAATTTATCAACCAAATGGATGAAAGTCCGCAGAGTTCCGATGCTTCAGAATTATTACGTCATCTGCTGTTATCGTTAACCATACCAGCAGAATCAAAGCCAGCTGTTGATAATCTGCTAATTCAGCTGAAAGATGCTACCAACCAACAAACCCGTGAATTGTTACCGGATTTTGTGTCTTTACTGGAAGCGATTAACGTTAAGGTATCTGCTTCACCGGACCAGGAAAAACCTCGTTCAGGGCTGTTGCAGAAAATCGGCTTTAAGAAACGTACTATTGAAGTCACTCAGTTGCTGTGCAGTATGATTGATAATCTGCAGTTGCCAGAAATGTTCAACGAACAACTCCGTGAGATCCATGCGCAATTGCAATCCCAGCCGGATAAAAAGAACTTACCGCAAATTATTGATGCCCTGACTGCGCTGATTAATTCGCTGGGAGCTCAAGCTCAGCTTCAACAACTTGAATACCGGGCTTTTCTTGCCACGTTAAGCGAGCGCATTAATGAGCTTGATGATTTGCTGCGGGTGACAGTGAAAGACGAAGAAGAAGCCTTTAATCAACGACAGAAAATTGGTCAAAAGGTTGATGCCGGACTGGATGATATTTACAAACAAATTGATGTTGCCAGTGAACCGCGTGAGTTGAAGACGATTATTCGTGAACGTTTGACAGCACTGAGCGGAGCGGTAGATGAATATCGAAACGCTGATCAGACACGCTATTATCAATCACAATTAGAAATCAAAAAGCTGACAGATCGGTTACAGGAACTGGAATCTGAGACCAAATCCTTACAGGATGGTATTCGCAAAGCCCATGAAATGGTACGCAAAGATACGTTGACTGGGATCGGTAATCGTCAGGCTCTGATGGATGCTTTAGAAACAGAATACATTCGCTGGCAGCGTTACAAACATCCGCTTAGCCTGGTGGTTTGGGACATTGATAACTTCAAACAGATAAATGACAATCTTGGCCATCTGGCAGGCGATAAGATATTAATTCGTATTGCCGAGATTTTATCGACTTCTACCCGTGAAATTGATTTTGTTGCTCGCTTTGGTGGAGAGGAATTTGTCGGGATATTTCCTGCGACCGCATTAGCTGAAACCATGGTTCTGGCCAATAAAATTCGCGAAGAAATCAGCAACACACGTTTTCTATATGATGGCAAACCTGTGCCCATTACTGTTTCTGCTGGCGTAGCTACTTTTCATCAGGGTGATAATACCGAAAAAGTATTTAAACGTGCTGATGCTGCGATGTTTAAAGCCAAAAAGCAGGGGCGTAATGTCTGTATTGTTGAAGAGATATAAGTTTTTTTTTGCCTGATTCACCCAGGAGTCGTGATGAGAATCATTGGGTTGTTTTTATTGTGTGTTTCAGCTCCTGTAGTAGCTGCAGAAAATTGCCAAAATGCCAACACAACCTATGAGATTGGTGTTTGCATGGCTGAGCAATTAGAGCAGCAAGAGGTTGAAATGCAACATTATCTTGCCGAAGCCAGAGCCCGTTATGCTGATGATATAGTGATTGTAGAATCGATTGAAAAGGCCCAGCAAAATTGGCTCGGCTATCGTCAGGAACAATGCGGTTCCATCTATAATATTTGGAGAGATGGGACTATCCGTAGCATCATGGGATTAAGCTGTTCTATTCGGATGACAAAATTACGAACGCATCAGATATGGCACAGTTACCTTACTTATATGGAAAATAGCCCACCACTTTTGCCTGAGCCAAAGATAGAGTGAATAACGGATTCTGGATGAGTCTCCATGAACAACAGTATTCAGGAAAAAATTCATCTGGAACATGAAGCAGCTAAATTGTTTATGCGGTTGTACGAAAAACAATTTGCTGTACCGATGCGACATATCTGGCATAACCTGCCGCGCAAACCGGATGTTTCATGTTATCTCAATGGCACACAGCTTGATTTGGAGATTGCGCATATCTACGGTAGTGAACCAGAGGCAAAGTTAATCCTTGGAAGAGCAGCAGAAGACAGGATATTAGCTGCCTTACACCAGCTATCAGAATTACCCATCAACAATCGGTTAATTGCCTCGCTGAATGCTGTTCTTACTACTAAATCGCAGAAAAAATACCACAGCCAGAGGGTATGGTTGGTGTTACGCAATATGAATTCATTATGGCAACAAAAGAATTTTGAAAAACATCGCCATCAAATAGTGTTACCGGACAAACATCCTTTCGAACAGATCTGGTTAATTTGTGATGCCAAAGGCGATAGTGGTGTTATACGTTTATTTCCATATGAATAGCGAAACAGATTAATCGTTTTCTGCAGGAATTAACGTCACCTGGCGCCGAATTTTGGGGACCAGCTGAACGTTCCAATGCTGAATGGCCCATTCCCATAAGATATCCAGCGGGACATGGGCTAAATCCGTTGGTGGTTGCATCCCCAGAAAATTCAACACACGACACAACACAGCTCCGCTGTCTCTATGCTTTACCGGTTGTGCCCGGGTTTGCTTACTGAGTTTTTCACCATGAAGATTGGTGGCCACTGGTATATGGGCATATTCCGGGGAGTTAACCCCCAGCTGCTGTTGCAGATAAATCTGTCTCGGTGTTGAATCGAGCAAATCTGCACCACGCACAATATGTGTGACCCCCTGCAACCCATCATCAGCCACCACCGCAAGTTGGTAGGCAAATAAGCCATCTGCCCGTTTCAAGACAAAGTCACCGACTTGCCGACCGAGAATTTGAGATTGTTTGCCTTGAACACGATCTTCATAATCAATACTTTCATTATTTACCCGCAACCGCCAGGAAACTGGTTGCTTCCCTTCTGGCAAACCATGACGACAAAACCCAGGATAAACAGGGCCATCAATACCCATTTGGGCAGCAGCGTTAATTTCTTTACGACTGCAACCGCATGGGTAGGCCAATTGTTGTGAGATTAATTTTTCAAGTGCCTGACGATAGATATCATCACGCTGGCTTTGATAAATTATTTCGCCGTCCCATTGAAAACCAAAGCTTATCAGCGTATCAATAATATCCTGAGCTGCACCGGGTACCTCACGAGGTTTATCAAGGTCTTCCATTCGCACCAGCCAACTACCATTATGTGCACGTGCATCCAAATAGCTGGCGGTTGCTGCGACCAAAGAGCCAAAATGCAGTGGGCCAGTGGGAGACGGTGCAAAGCGTCCGATATATTTTAGAGATGTTAAGTCTGAATTCATGTTTAGTTGAGATAATCCACCACGTAGAGTGTAATGAGTTTCTGTTGATCTTTCATAGCCTGAATTTATGACTGAAGATTATCTTTTTGTATACGGTACCTTACGTAAAAACACTGAACGCCATGATTTGTTGCAACGCTGCTGTGATTATATCGATACCGGAATGTTGCAGGCTGTCATGTATCTTATTTCTTATTATCCAGGAGTGATATTGACAGATAATCCGCAGCAGCAAGTTGTCGGGGAGGTGTATCGTATCCATAATCCCCAATTGCTGTTTGCCGAGCTTGATGATTATGAAGAATGTTCTTCAAGTTTTGCAGAGCCCCACGAATATGTGCGGCAGCAGCAAATAATTTGTTTGAGTAATGGAAATAAGCTCTCAGCCTGGGTTTATCTTTATAATCAACCTATATCGGGTAAGAAACGTATCATCTCCGGCGACTTTCTTAACCCTTAAACAACCGACCATCATAAAAACTATTTATTTCTATAACGGTTTTTAAAGATCACATCAGCAGTTAAAGTGCTTGAAAAAAAGAGGTTTTATGTTTCGATCAGATGCTTTTCGCCAGCAAGCTCAAAACTGGCAACAACAATTTCGACAAGTTCAGTCTGCCGGTTTTTTGCAACGTATTTTTGCCTGGATTTTACTGGGAATGGTGATGATGCTCAGCCTGGCGTTGTTGGTGGTGGTCGTGTTGCTAAGCTGGATTCTGATCCCCCTGATGTTGTACCGGGCGCGTAAACAAATGCGTAGAGCTCAGCAAGCAGGTAACCAGCATCAGCCGTTTTCGCAACGATCTTCTCGACAATCTCGTCATGAGACTCATATCATTGAGGGTGAAATTATCAGCCGTAAAGAGGATTAATTTGCCTGATTAATCGCTGGATGATATCAGTCGAACAAGGAGGCCACGATTGTCAGAGACCATTAGCCCGATAGGCTTTAGCGCCAGCGAAGACTGGACGGTAGAAGATTTTTACCGTTTCTTTCACCAACTAAATATATTGTATAACCGTCTTTATGTTCTGGAAAAGATAAAAAATAAAGGCCAAAGCCGTAATCTCAAAAATGCGTTTTACGGTTCATTATCCTCTGTGAGTGAATCCCACCGCCTGATTATCAAATCCATCGAAGTGCATTCGCCTGGAGATTTTAATCTATTGGGAGTTGATAAAATTATTCAGCAATTGCGTGATTTGTGGAAAGATATTTCCTATCAAAACCGGCTGACCAAACAGCGGGTCACTGAACAAAATCGTCACGATAAACAAATGCATCAGTTGAAAGAAGTCGCTGCAATGCAGAAACTGCTGCAAAATCAGATCAAATTGATGCACCAGCTGGGATATAAAGAAGACGAAATTGCACAAGGAGTGAAAGCGTTGGCCGACCCGCTCGAACAGTTAGTGGAACTGGCTAACAGCCGTAAAATTTCGTTGAAAGAGGTAAAGGGTAAAAATTAAGCCTGAAGTCGTTATGGCATTGATAGTAATCATCAAGCGATCGATGCCATTAAGATACAAACATCATAATAAAATCAAAAAACGACGAAAGTTTATTACAACTCCCGCCGTCATTGGTACCTAATCTATTAAGCCTAAGGCGTAATGTTGAGATTGCCGCCAAAGATACCTACCAAACCGATAATAATCAGATAAATTGCCACGATATAGTTCAGTAATCTTGGTACCACCAGGATCAGAATACCGGCTATCAAAGAAATCAGTGGAGTCAGTGCAATAGTCATTTTTTTCCCTCGCTGTTGTAATTAATTTTATTATTGTGCTCAAAAAGCCTGTCAGAAGACGTGAGCAGGAATGATAATACAGAATTAGCCCTGTTCTTTAATCAGAATATTTTTCATTAGCTCTGGTTCATCAACCATATCTTCTGGCATCGCTGATGAATGGTGATTGATGATTAACCATTCACCATCATTCTGACGTTCATATACAAAGTTGTAGCGTGCCTGAACTTCCTGTTCCTGCCCATTTTTTGTCAGGGTGAAGGTATAAATTCCGGCATCAATTGCAATATTGCCATTAATGGTAATGTTACTTTCATCAATCCGGCCATTGGGTTGCAGGGCGAGAAAATATCCGAAATAGTCACGTATGCCCTCATGGTCAGTACGAACCTGGTTAGAGAGTGTTGGTAACAGAACCGCATCATTTGCATAATAAGCTGCTACCGCGGCTGCGTCGCCGGTTTGCAAAGCATTATTCCAACGGTCAAACAAGTATTCGATTTCTGCTTCAGTTGCCTGAACGTCTTTTACTTCAGGCTCTGGTGCACAGGCTGTCAGCATTAAGCCCAATGCTAAAGTAAATGTCAGTTTGTGGTGTGGTTTAGATAAAAAAATACTTTTTGTCATAATGATTCTCCCTCGGAAAGCACTTATCATTAACAACATAAGGCGAAATAATAGGCTTCTACCGGCCAAGATACTCCAAAATGCTGTTTGATGTGATCAGTTTCCATTAAACCAGATAATACAGTGCCATGACTTAAGCCAGATTAATCAATGCTTAATTTATTGAGCAAACAGGCAAACTTTAAACAGAACGGGGGATAGTCATAGCCCTTTTCAGTAATTTTTCAGGACTCAGAATGCAGGCACATTATTTTCAGCATGTACCGTTTGAAGGTTTAGGCAGTATTGAAGCCTGGTTTCAAAATCATGGCTATCAAATCAATGCTACCCGGTTTTATCAACAAGCTAATTTACCAGATATTAATGATGTGGATTTTCTGGTGGTGATGGGCGGGCCAATGAGCGTGAATGATGAAGCTCAGTATCCATGGTTAGCAGCAGAAAAGCAGTTTATCCGGCAATTTATAGAGACCGGTAAACCTGTTCTGGGAATTTGTCTCGGTGCACAACTGATCGCCAGCGCGATGGGTGGCAGAGTCTATCCCAATATAGAAAAAGAAATCGGCTGGTGGCCAATTCAGGCGGTGGCTAACAATATTGCAGCTGCTTTCACTTTTCCTGAAATGGCCATGGTGTTTCACTGGCATGGTGAAACCTTTGATTTACCGAAGAATAGCTTGTGGCTGGCAAAAAGTTTTGGCTGTCATAATCAGGCATTTCAATTGGGCCAATCAGTCATTGGTTTGCAATTTCATTTAGAGACCACCGAAGACTCTGCTCAGGCCATTATTGAACACTGTGCCGATGAATTGGTGCCGGCACCTTATGTGCAGGCTGAAGGTGAAATACTGACCGCCGATCTGCAAAAATATCAAAATATCAATCAGCTGATGAATTCAGTACTGGATTACCTTGATAATGCACAGCAACAATAGTAGTGACTAATAGATATGACACATAATCAACTCGAACGCTATCTGTATAAACACATTCCTTTGTCGGCAGCCATGCAGGTAAGTGTGCAGAACATGACTGCAAAATCATTAACTCTGCAGGCACCGCTGGCCCCCAATATTAACCATCAGGAAACGGTATTTGGTGGCAGTGCATCAACGTTGGCGATTCTATCAGCCTGGTCGTTATTGCATACACGATTGGCGGAGGAGGGGATAGCTTCTCAACTGGTGATTCAGCGAAACGAGATGGCCTATCTCAAACCCATGATCGGAGACTTCACTGCTACGGCTGCGCTAGTGGATGAAAATGATTGGACAAGGTTCCTCAAAATCTTACGTCGTAAAGGAAAAGCCCGTATCCGCGTAGCAGCAGTTTTGTATTCCGGTCAACAGCTGGCGGCTAAGTTTTCAGGGGAATATGTGGCGTTATACGACGAGCACTAAATTATTTAATCGGATTTGGATTACATTGGCGTTATTGAGTTACGCTCGCCACGATCAACCCAATCACCAACAGCACAATTATTCCGCTGAGAATTTTTGTTTTGTTACCCGGCGTTTTACTGAGTTTAATCGTCGAAGCATGCGTTTGCGTTTTTACTGATCCCCCACGGCTAATATTGATGGCTCTGGTTTTACCATCGGCTGTGGTTTCAATGTCAAAATCAAGCAGTTCACCAACTTTGGGACGGGGACTGCTGGATGGGAAGGCTGAAATATGAACAAATACTTGCTGTTGATTATGCTCACAGAGGATGAATCCAAAACCTCTGTCATCTTTCCATTTGATTAACTTTCCGTGCATTTTCATTCAATCTTAATTTAATTAATAACTTGTCAACATAACAAAGCCAGACGCTTTAAGGAAGTTTAATAACGTTCGCCAGAAGGGATTTATGGATCGCTGACAAATTTATTCATCGTTAATGCAGGTCAGATCCATCGAGTTTGCCTTTACCTGGAACAACGATACCTTGCAGGCTCGTAGTTGCTTGGCTATTTTCTTGCTTTACCACACTAAATGAACCATCGGTTTCCAAAACCACGGCTTTGATATGCTCGAGTGTTTGACTACCCGAGGAGCGTACAGCCGAATGAATTTCATCTTCAGTGACTCGTGCACGTTTCAGTGCTGACGATAACAGGTTTCCATCATAGACCAGCAGTGCAGGTTCGCCGGTGACAATTTTTCGTACCCAAGGCACCCTGACACTGGACCAGGTCACCAGATATTGCATGCCGATCAGCAAAGCAAACGCCAAGACTCCCTCTGCCAATGCAACATCTCTATTAAGTAAAATAGTCGCCAAAGTAGAACCCAAAGCTACAGTCACAACCATATCAAACGCATTCATTTTGGATAAAGTTCGTCTGCCTGAAATCCGTAATAAGATGACCAGACTGACGTATGCCAGCACCCCGATAATCAAAGTGCGAAATAATGTTTCCCAATTATCAAAAAATATCTGGCTCATTTGTTTCTCCTGCCTATACAACACGCCAACATTTTAAATTGATAGGTTAAATCAGGGTAATCATCTATCAATTAGGCTTGGTTTACTTCTGTGAGCTCACGATGGAGTATGGTTAATGGCATTCATTACTGCTGTTTAGCAGGCAGTTTTCAGCTTCCATTACTGACTCGATTTGAATGGTGGAATGTACGATCCCAAAATGATCATGCAAATGGTTTTGCAACTGATAGAGCAACACAGTATTCAGATCGGACTCATCAACGACCAGATGAACGGTCAAAGCTGTTTCATTGGTGCTTAAAGGCCAGACATGCAGGTCATGAAAGTGTCTGACCTGTTCAAAGCTTAACAAATAATGCTGGATCTTTTTAATATCGATATTGGCTGGGACAGCATCCATCGCATAGTTGAGGGATTCATTTAATAATCGCCAGGTGCCTACCAGAATAACAGCAACAATGAGCAGGCTGACCACCGGATCAATCCATAACCACCCTTTAAACAAAATAAACAATCCGGCAATCACTACGCCTAATGAGACAGCAGCATCGGCAGCCATATGCAGGAAAGCCCCGCGAATATTCAAATCCTGTTTTTGCCCTTTAAAAAACAACAGTGCCGTGATGGTATTAATGACCACACCAATGCTGGCGACAATAATAACGGTCATACCTTGCACTGGCTGAGGGGTCAGCATCCTGTTGATCGATTCCCAGGCAATCCCACCCAAGGCAATTAACAGCATGACAGAACTGATTAATGCCGCCATCACGGTGGCTTTACGAAAACCATAAGTGCGTTTTTCAGTGGCAGCTTTTTTCGCCAGGATACTGGCTCCCCAGGCGAGTAATAAACTGACTACATCACTCAGGTTATGCCCTGCATCAGCCAGCAAAGCCATTGATCCAGACAGAATGCCGTAACTGGCCTCAATGATGACAAATATAATATTCAGGCTGATGCCAATGGCAAATGCCTGATTGTAATTAGCGACGTCGTGATGATGTGTGTGACTATGAGCCATCAGTTGTTCCGTTAGTGAGTTCTTCAGGGTAATAAACAATAACCTGTTTGTCTTGTCTTGATGTTTTTTCATTAAAGCTAAAGGGATAAATACAAACGCAGCTATTCAACTGAGAGTAAGTCGACAATGCTATTATTTATCTGTTTAAAATTACTTCATCAGGGTGCTGCATGTCAGATTCAGTCAGTATAAAAATCAGGTTACATAACCAAGACTCAGTCGCGTTGGGGCCGGGGAAAGCCGATTTGCTTGATGCCATTTTACAGCATGGTTCAATCTCTGCTGCCGGACGTGCGATGGGAATGTCTTACAAACGTGCCTGGGATCTGGTGAATACGATGAATCTGAGCTTTTCCAAACCGCTTGTGGTGACAGCAAAAGGTGGTTCACATGGAGGTGGAGCTGAAGTCACCGAGTTTGGGAAATCCATTTTGACTGCTTACCGTGATCTTGAAAAGAAAGCCTACGTTTCGATTGCTGATGATCTTGAAAAAATGACTCAGCTGCTGGGCAGCTGAGTTCAGTAAACAGTATTAAAGAAATATTTACCTTAATCGTTATATATGTTGGAATACGTCGATAACAGGTTAGGAAGATTATGCTACCAACTAAAGCACAGCGCTGGTATATCGGCATTGATGATACAGATAATATTGAAAGCCGTGGCACCGGCTTTCATGCGCGTTCACTTGGCGCTGCGATTAATAAGCAGCAATTGGGTAGATGCCGATTTATAACACGCCATCAATTATTGATGAGTCCGCTGGTGCCATTTACTTCCCATAATAGTGCTGCTTGTCTGGTTATTGAGCAGTTCAATGCTCCCGTTAGGGATATTGAAAAATTGTGTGTTGAGTATCTTTTAAACGAGAGTGCCGAGGGGTCTGATGTTGGTTTGTGCATTGCATCGGAACAACAGCTTTCCATGGCTATGCTGCAGTTCGGTTTTATCTGTAAACAACGATTGGTGACTCAGCAGCAAGCCCGTGATCTTGCAAGGCAATACAACGTTATCCTCCATGGCCTGACGGGAACAGAGGATGGTGTAATTGGCGCGCTGGCAGCGGTTAATCTATGTGGCTCGGGAGTGGATGGACGTTTACTGTGGTTGCCTGGCATGCGTGATCATGTTCAGCAAACCTTAAGCCTTTCGAGTTTGTTGGATTTGACCGACATAACAGTGGTACAGGATCGGCAAGGAAAAGTGTTAACCGATCCTGTTATCCAAATTGCAATGGGAAGCTGGCCACGTGCTATCTGGCTGGGTGGAGAAGCCACCTTGATTGTTGAACCTGATGAGGAAACCCCCAATGAGTGGAAAGTTGCTGAAAAGAGCTATCTCAAACAGTTCTGAGGTCTGGCAATCAGATAAATCCCAGCATGCATGGATTTTTATCGCAGGTGCAATGGCGATGCTAATGCATGAAACCTTCCGTTTCGGACTCGATTTGCCAGGTCGTCAGGGACTGACGTTAATGGCAATATTGATATTTGTACGACTGGTTTCGCCATATCACTATTCTGCCACATTGGCTGGAAGTGGTGGTTTAGTGGCCGCTTTAGTGATACGTGACAATCCTGCTGCTGCGATTATCGTTTTGAGCCAGGGGATAGTCCTTGACCTCGCGTTTAAACAACTTTCTGTTTCCAACATTACATTATGGTTGTTGCCTTTAGCCGCTGGTCTTGCTCATATGTTAAAACCCCTGTTCAAAATGGGATTTCTAACTTGGGCAGGGGTCGAAACGGATTCATTGCGACATGGTTTGGCGTATCCCTTTATTACTCACTTTATCTTTGGTGCAGTGGGTGGGCTGATTGGCTTTCTGGCCTGGCGAACGCTAAAGAAATCGCAAAAAAACAATCACTAAACTCAAGGAGACTTTGTGAGCATTTCACATCATAATGCTGTCAACCGATGTATATTAAAGAATATATCCAGGTTGGTTTTCAGTGCACTGATAATTCCTGTTTCAGCACAGATCATGGCTGCCGAAATAACAAATGAAAACTACGAGCTTGCTGAAATTAAGGTTGAAAATAATCCGGTGAACAGTTCACAGGTGTTGATTGATCAGCACGATCTGGAATTGTTAGGTGCGAGAAGCCTGGAAGATGCGTTGCGCTTAGTGCCATCAGTCAATACCAGATATGGGGGTGACGGTACTCCTCGCATGGATATCCGTGGATTACGAACTAGGCAGGTCAAGCTTCTACTGAACGGTATCCCTTTTTATTCCACGTTTGATGGTCAGTTTGACCCCAGTCTGATTCCGGCTTTTGCTATTGGCAAAATTGATTTGAATATCGGTAGTTCATCGGTTTTGTATGGTGATGGGGGTATGGCTGGTGTGATGGATATTAAAACCCGCAATGCGATGAGCGGGTTTCAGGCCAGTTCCAAACTGGAACGTGGCTCAGATGACTTCTGGCTAGCCAATGGTCAGGTTGGTTATGGGGATGCCGATCAGGATTTTTTCTTTGGGTATGGTGTGAGAGAGCGAGATGGCTTTTCATTGTCCAATGATTTCACTTCGCCGCTGGAAACTTCTGCAGATAACTTTCAGGATAATGACCAGCGGCGTAACAGTGATGATCGGAGGGAAAACCTGATATTTTCATATAATCGAAATTTAACCGAAAAACTCACTATTGGCATGTTTGCCAGCTATCTTGAAGGCCAGTACGGCAAGCCACCGATTGTCTTTGATAACAATGTAGACGATTTTGCTCAACGTGCCAGGTTTGAGCGTGTTGAGTCTCAGCGAGGCTTTTCTCTTCAACTTGGAGGGGATTATCAACTAGCCGATAACTGGTCAACGCGCTTATGGTTTTTTGAAAACCAACTAGAAGAGCGCAGCGCCAGTTACGATGATAATTCTTTCTCAACTATCACCAGTAATAATACTTTTGCCAGAACAGAGCAGACTAAAACGCATGGAAGCCACGCCCAACTGACAGGTGTAATTCCCACAACCGGATCCAAACTGGCATTTAGTTTTGATCAGCGTAAAGAAAGCTATGAGGAGGCTGGTCTGGAATGCACCATTTCTGGCGGTGGCGGTGGCGGTGGCGGTGGCGGTGGCGGTGGCGGCGCCCAAACTTGCCCATCACGACCATTTACCAAAACCAGTTCCGATGAATCGATCAGGGTAAAATCCTATGCAGCCGAGTTAACACAGCCATTGGCATTTGATATTACGGCTGTGCTGGGTATTGCGAGACATGAACTAGATAAGTCGGGAAATACTGATGAGTCGGCGCACAGCGGGCAATTTTCACTCACTAAACCGATAACCGATATATCAACCCTTTATGGAACAATTGCACGTAAAGTGGATGCTCCAACCATACGTCAATTGTTTGAGCAGGGCTCTGGTAACAGTGAATTGGGTTTTCAAAGGGCCAAACATTATGAAGTGGGTGTGAAAAATCAATGGCAAAAAGGTGCATTGAATATCGCCTTCTGGCAATCAGATATTAAAGATTTTATTGAAAAGGGCAACATCACAGATGTATTTGAAAACCGTGATAAATTGCGTTTTAAGGGAGTTGATATTGATGGCGGATATCAGTTTACGGATAAATTAACCATTAACGCTGGGCTAGGCTTTTTAAGTGCTGAAGATAAGTCATCAGATGCCACTACTGAAAGACTGCAGTATCGCCCTTCACATAAAGCCAGCCTGCAGGCCATCTATCAGTTAACACCACAATGGCAATTGAGCGGGGATATCATTCGTATCGGTTCACAAAATTACTTTAACCGAAAGGATTCAGCTATTCGAGATAAACTCGATAGTTTTGAATTAGTAAATACTCGACTAAAATATACGCTTGCCAATCAGAAGGCCGACTTCTATGTTGGTGTTGAAAACCTTTTGGATGAGGATTACTCCACCAGTTATGGTTACCCCCAGGCAGGCAGGTTTGTTTATACCGGTGTGAATTTACGCTGGAAGTAATTTCCAATAGCCAAATCATAGCTACACTTGACGCTAGCTGCCCTAGCGTCAAGAGCCGCTTTGCCGAAGAGCATTGATGATCCGCTTTTGTTCTTCTTCGGCGTAAAAACTCGGATCATCGAATAAATCACGTTGCTGTTGATCAAACATCATATTAAGTGCCTGGGCACTGGTTTGCACCATCGGTTCAAAGTGGGCATTTTGACCACTAACCAGATCCACCACCCGGCGTCGACGGTAAACGATATAACCGCCAAGTAACAGCAAGACCACTCCGATATAAATCGGTAAGCCATGCGACCCCAGTAATGTCATTAAAGAACCGGACAGCACCGGAGCAAACGCACAGCCGGCTCCATGCAATACCAGCATATCGGATGAACCGGAAACAATTTCATCCGGATGCAGTTGATCGATCAGCTGGGCAACCGAGAGTGGATAAATGGAAAACGCCAGGCCACCCCAGATAAAGAACATACTGAGCAGCAATTTTTGTGAGGACGCTATAATCATCATTATCGATATAGCTGCAGCCAGCATCACCACCCATGTCATGACTTTCGGTCGATCATGCTTGTCCGAATAGCGACCAATTGGAATCTGCAACACCGCACCCCCGATAATGGTCAGGCTCATGATCAAAGCAATACCGCTGATATCGTATCCAAGTTGGGTGGCATAAATAGGTGTCATTGACCAGAAAGCGCCCATAGCCAATCCGGATAAAGACGCCCCGGCAACAGACAGTGGAGCGATTCTTAATAAGTTTTTTAAACTGCTTTTTGGTCTTTCAGTCGCGATGTTGGGTTGATTACGCCTGGTAAGGGTTAGCGGTAAAATCGCCCAGCTCACCAGAATCGATACCAAAGCAAATAATAAAAAGCCTTCTGGCGAATCAAGATGCAACAATTGTTGTGCAAGAGCGAGCGCGCCCAGGTTGACTACCATGTAAAAGGCAAAGATGCGTCCACGTTCATGACTGGCCGCCTGACTATTGAGCCAACTTTCAATCACAGTCATCAGCGTGATATAGGCCAATCCATAAAAGAAACGAAAGCCCATCCACGCCCATTGGTCGATGAAGATAATGTGTAAAAGCGTGGTGGTGGCGCAGATAGAAGCACAAAATGCAAAAGTACGAATATGCCCCATACGACGAATCAAGCGTCCACTCACCCAGGTGCCACAGATAAATCCGACGAAATAAGCTGACATGATCATGCCCATTACTGCACTGGAAAACCCTTCACTGGTTCCTCGTAAGGTTAACAGTGTGCTGATAAGTCCATTTCCAAGAAGCAGGAGAGCAACGCTCCACAAAATCGACTGAATAGGTTTTAGCAACGCCAATGATTGCATGCATAGCTCCTTATTCGACTGTCCATTTGGTTATTTTTGAACCATCACGCACCAAAACAAAGCCGTGATGGATTCTGCAATGCAAATGCACCTAGCCTGGAAAATGCCATTAAACCTGCATTACTAAAGGGGATGAGGGTTAGCATTGCTGATCAGCTTCTTCGCTGCAATTGATTGCTTAAAGTATTATGCAATTGTTGAACCGCATGAAAGCTTGCTGGAAATACTGGCAGAATCAGCCATTGGAAAAACGAATTAACCAATCAGGCTGTGATATAGCGGAATGCCGACAAGCACATTAAATGGAAACGTCAGGCCTAATGCCGCCAGCATAGCTAAACCAATATCAGCTTGTGGAATGGCCGAACGAACGGCAACCGGTGCAGCAATATACGAAGCACTGGCGGTTAAACTTGCCAGGATCAATACGGAGCCGTCTGGCAGTCCGAGCAATTTACCGACAAACAATCCAGCCAACGCTAAGATACTGGGTGCAACGATGGCAAATAGTACTACGGGAATTTTATCGCGTGATAATTTACTCAATGCTTCGGCGGCTACCAGACCCATTTCCAATAGAAATAGTGCGAGCACGCCCATAAATGCCCCAGTGTATAAATCAGTTACCCCGGCGCCTTGCCTTGGGCCATACATCCAGCCAATCAACACCCCGCCAACCAGCAATATAACGCCTCGATTGATTAATGATTCATGCAGGATACTTAACATGCCTCCGGAGGAAGCTTGTTTTACCCCACTGAAATGCCGGTAAAGCATTAAACCGATAATAATGGCTGGTAATTCCAGTAACACCAGATAAAGTGTTACCTGTCCGCCAATAACCAATTGATTGCTTTCTGCATAAGCGAGCGCAACAGCAAATGTCCCGGCACTGACTGAGCCGTAATGTGCAGCAAAACTGGCACTATCAGCCAGATTAAGACGAACCACTTTCAACAGTAATGGAAATAAAATAAGCGGGATCATAAAGCCCAAAAAAGCGACGGATATCAGCTCCGGCATCAGACTCCAGCCCATATTGCCATGTAACGCCATACCGCCTTTGAGGCCAATCGTCAGCATTAATAACAGACTTAAAACATCGTATGCGGCTTTGGGAATGGCCAGATCGGATTTCACCAGACCACCCACCAGGCCAAGCAGGAAAAACATTACTACGATGTCAGGCACAGGCTCTCCTTGAATCTATACAACAAACAAGAGGCGTTATTGTAACGTTATTGGCGGCTTTCGCCGAGCAATTCCTCGTTAAAGATGAGCAGAGATTGGTCTGTATTTAAAATTCAAATGCGGCAATTAATGGAGCATGATCCGACAGCATCTTCCAGGAAGAATGTGGGGGGCATTCACAAAAGGTAGGTTCAAGGCCACGATAATAAATGCGATCCATCTTGAAAATCGGCATCCAGGAGGGCCAGGTTCGTGCATGTTTCTTATGCAGTGTTCGGAAAGCTTCTTTCAAATCTAATCGTTGGGAGAAATGTTTTTCAGCCTGACCGTTCCAGTCATTAAAATCACCGGCAACAATCAAAGGCGCGTTGTGTGGCACATGCTCATCAATGCGTTCACATAGTGTTTGTAGCTGACGTTTACGTTCGGTGCCCGTCAGGCCAAGATGCAGACAGACAATATGCAGTTCCTGCTGGGTGTCAGGAATGTGGATGACACCATGTAACAAACTGCGGCTGGCCCAAGTGTATGGCGAAACATTAATATTTTCCCAACTCTGCAATGCATATTTACTGAGTATGGCATTGCCATGATGTCCTACGCTATAAACGGCGTTTTTGGCATAAGCAAAATGTGGCCACATATCTTCTGCAATAAAATCGCAGTGAGGCCCCGGCCAATGCTGATGTTTTAGCTGATGACCAGTGTGCTCACCTTGAATTTCCTGTAACAGCATAATATCGGCATCGGCTTCTCGTAGTGCTTCCCGCATTTCATGCAGAATGAACTGCCGATTACCGGTATTAAAGCCTTTATGCAGGTTGTAAGTCAGGATTCTAAGTGATTGTTTGGACATTCCATCTCTGAAAAAAGCTTAAAGCAATACAGTAACATCTCTTATGGCTAGAAAATATTACCTATATTAAATCCTTTAAGTCATAGACCAAAAAAAACGCCGGTTCAACTATGAGCCGGCGTTCTGTAATGTGGCTTTTATAATAGCTTTTACGGAATCAAGGTTGTACCACGGGAAGTTCTTCCGGATCTTTCTTTGCGAGCTTCACCTCACATTCCGGTGATGCAACCATCTTTTCCGATGAACTCACCAATAATGAATTTTTCAAAAAGTTGCGACCCACCAGAATCGGGAAGGTCATACGACTGCGATCAGCAAGCGTAAAACGGGTTTCTTCGTAATGGGAGCCAACACACAGACCCATTTCAACTACATATCGTGTTTGTTTACCGCTGGCCTGTTTAATCGTGACTTTATCCACGATGGGCCGGGTCAAAATATATTCTTTATCTTCGTGATCAACAAAGGTAAACCGCACCATTTCCTCGCCGTTCTCTTCAATGACCTTTGTATCAACTGCATACATCGAATTGGTTGCAGCTCCGGTATCAATCCGTGCTTTGGTTTGTATTTCGCCAGGAAATAATGTGACGATTTCTTGATGACCGAGAACCGATTGTTCTTCTATATCAATTTTGTTTTCATTGGCTTGAGTCGTCAGGCTAAATGCCAGTAACAAACTCAAAGATACTTTACGCATGCTGTCTATCCTTTTCATCTTAGGTTGATTTAGTTATTTGAATTGGGTGGGCATCATGGCCAAAAACAGGCTAACACAGCCTTGATTAATTCAAGCTTAATCAAAGTTAAATGGCTGATTTACCAAATTTTTAGGCTTTTATAGTGATGCACTCTTGATATCCAATATGACCAACCCCATCTGTGAGCTATCGTTAAAACAGCCAGATGGAGGCAACACAGAAATGGGCGTTGATGCACATAAGGAAACAATGGGTTTCCAGACAGAAGTCAAACAACTTCTCAACCTGATGATTAACTCGCTTTACAGCAACAAAGAGATCTTTCTGCGTGAGCTGATATCCAATGCGGCCGATGCTGCCGATAAATTGCGTTTTGAAGCGTTATCCGATTATGCGTTATACGAAGAAGATGGCGATCTGAATATCCGTGTTGATTTTGATAAAGAAGCCCGCACCATCACCATCACTGATAACGGTATTGGTATGACCCGTGAAGAAGTCATCAATAATATCGGCACCATTGCTCGTAGTGGTACCAAAGCATTTTTTGGCCAGTTAACTGGTGATCAGGCTAAAGACTCACAACTCATCGGCCAGTTTGGTGTGGGGTTCTACTCTGCATTTATCGTGGCTGATAAAGTCACACTGAAAACCCGCCGTGCTGGTACTACCAAAGAACACGGTGTGCTGTGGGAATCGGCCGGTGAAGGTGAGTTCAATATTGAAACCATCGAAAAAGCCACCCGCGGTACCGAAGTCACTCTGCATTTGCGTGAAGATGAGGATGAATTTCTCAATGGCTGGCGTCTGCGTAATGTGATCCGTAAATATTCTGATCACATCAATCTGCCCATCATCATGCAAAAAGAGCCTGTTCCCGATGAAGAAGGCAAAATTGATGAAAGCATTATCGAAGATGAAACCGTCAATAAAGCCACAGACTTATGGACGTTATCCAAAAACGATATCACCGATGAGCAATACAAAGAGTTCTACAAGCAGATTGCTCACGACTTTCAGGATCCATTGAGCTGGAGCCATAACAAGGTCGAAGGCAACACCGAATACACCTCACTGCTGTATATCCCATCCAAAGCACCGTTTGATCTGTGGGATCGCGATCGTATGCACGGCATCAAGCTGTATGTGAAACGCGTGTTTATCATGGAAGACAGTGAACAACTGATGCCTCGTTATCTGCGCTTTATCCGCGGTGTAATTGATACCAATGATCTGCCATTGAATGTGTCGCGTGAAATCCTGCAAAGCAGCAAAGTCATTGATACCATACGTGCTGCTTCAGTGAAGAAAATTCTCTCTGAACTGAATAAAATGGCCAATAACGAACCTGAACAATATGCTGAATTCTGGAAAGAATTCGGTCAGGTGATCAAAGAAGGTCCAGGCGAAGACTTTGCCAACAAAGAAGCATTGGCCAAATTACTGCGCTTTGCCAGCACTGAAACCGGTAATGCCGATCAAACCGTTTCATTGGAAGATTATGTCAGTCGGATGAAAGACAAGCAGGACAAAATCTTTTACATCACTGCCGAAAGCTATGCTGCGGCGAAAAACAGTCCGCATCTCGAAGTGTTCCGTAAGAAAGGCATTGAAGTCCTGTTGCTCACCGACCGCGTCGATGAATGGCTGGTGAACTCTCTGACTGACTTTGACGGCAAACACCTGCAATCCGTTGCCAAAGGCGATCTGGATCTCGGTGAGCTGGAAGACGAAGAAGAGAAAAAAGCGCACGAAGAAGTCGAGAAAAACTTCGAAGATCTGGTTGAGCGGGTCAAGAAAACCCTGGATGAGAAGGTCAAGGATGTTCGCATCACTCATCGTTTGACCGATTCACCAGCCTGTCTGGTGGCCGATCATTACGATATGAGCGGTAACCTGGAACGCATGCTCAAAGCTGCAGGCCAACAGGTTTCAGCCAGCAAACCAATCCTGGAACTCAATCCGGAACATCCAATGGTTGCTAAACTGAAAGACGAACAGAACGATGAACAGTTCAGTGACTGGACATCCATTATCTTCGATCAGGCTTTATTGGCCGAAGGCGGACAACTGGAAGATCCGGCCAGCTTCGTCAAAAAACTGAACGCGATGTTATTACAACGCGCATAAATGGAAATCAGCCCATTACTCGGTTTGTAAGAGTAATGGGCTTTTTCATCATCTTTTACCCTGACTGCTTAAACTTAAATCCTAATCTTCGGTTCTACAAAACATTTGCTCATGGTAGGTTGGGTTGAAGCATGAAACCCAACAATCCACGCTTGTTTTAATCACACTTGCCCCCCCACAACCGAATCACAATCTAATTCCTCGAAAAAGTACCCTAACCATCGCGAGGCACAGTGCTGATGAATATCAATTAAAAAAGCTTGATTCAGCTGTGCAAGAATATTCAGTCGCATTTGCCAGCCGCGCTGAGAGATTTTTTAGCCGCCCGAAGCCGCTGATAGTTTATGGCTTGATCTTCTCAGGGGTAAACCCCACTTGTATTCAGATACGTTAAAATGTCGCTATCATTCGGCAGCTTCATTTGCCATATAACCGCCCGCTACAGGTGCAGTGTGAGGATTTATCATGCAAGACGACGCCATTCAGGCAGATCATTTACAACGTTTCATCTTTGATAATGCCGCTATCCGTGGCGAATGGGTGCAACTTAAAAAAACCTGGCAAACGGTTAAAGTTCAACGGGAATATCCACCTGCGGTTGCTGGCTTGTTGGGAGAAATGCTGGCAGCGGCAGCGCTATTGGCTGAAACAGTCAAAATGTCCGGCCGATTGGTATTGCAATGTCGTTCCGATGGGCCGGTATCGTTATTAATGGTTGAATGCACCAGTGATCACACTCTCCGTGGTTTAGCGAACTGGGAGGGTGAAATTGCTGATGATGCCACGATGCAGCAAATGCTCGGCGACGGTAATCTGGCGATTACTATTGAAAATGTTGAAGCCAAACAACCCTATCAGGGCATTGTCAGCGTCCAGGGCGAGTCAATTGCTGAAATGCTGGAAATGTATTTTGCGCAATCTGAACAATTGAAAACCCGTATCTGGTTATCTACCGATGAGCAGACTTCCGGTGGGTTGATGCTGCAACAATTACCTGATCAGGATCCGGAACAGCATGATGAAAATTGGACGAGGATTAATTTTCTAGCCGATACCGTGACCTATGAAGAACTGCTGAACTTGGATGCAGTCTCTTTGTTATACCGATTATTTAACGAAGAAATGGTAAGACTATTAAGTACAACCGTATTGGAATTTGCCTGTACCTGCTCGCGCCAGCGAGTGGCTGATACCATCAAGTTACTGGGACGGCAGGAAGCAGAAGACATTATTGCCGAACGAGGCTTTGTTGAGTTGGCCTGTGAGTTCTGCAATACCCATTATCAGTTTGATCCAGTGGATGTGGCAGGCTTATTCAGTGACCCGCTTAATATTCAGAATGACTCGGATACGCTGCATTAATTCAGGATAGATATGGCACATATTGTCATTATCGGAGCAAGTACCGGCGGTTTACCCGCTGCTTATGAATGCCGTGCTGCTCTAGATAAAACGCACCATATCAGCGTAGTTTCCAATACGCCGATATTTCACTTTGTACCCAGCAACCCCTGGGTCGCTGTTGGTTGGCGAAAACGTGAAGATATCAGCTTTAAACTGGCCTCGGTTTTATCCAGCAAAAATATCGATTTTTATGATTCCGGTGTTGCCAAAATCAAACCGGCTACCGATCAGATTTTGTTGGGTGATAACACCATTCTTAATTACGATTTTCTGATTGTGGCAACCGGGGCCAAGCTGGCATTTGATGAAATCGAAGGCTTTGGTCCGCATGCCCATACTCACTCAATCTGCACCGTTGATCATGCTGAAGACAGCTACCAGGCTTGGCGTGAATTTCTGAAAAATCCTGGCCCGATTGTGGTGGGTGCTGTTCAGGGTGCTTCCTGTTTTGGTCCTGCCTATGAATTTGCTTTCATCATGAATCGGGCATTACGTAAGGCCAAAGTACGGGATCGGGTACCAATGACGTTTGTCACTCCTGAACCGTATATCGGCCATATGGGATTAGGCGGCGTAGGTGATTCAAAAGGGCTGTTCGAGTCCGAGTTTCGCAAAAACGATATCAAGTGGATCACCAATGCCCGTGTTAAGTCCATCGAAAAGGGCCAAATGCTGGTCGAGCAGGTAGACGATAATGCCGAGACCATCAAAACCCATCAACTGTCATTTGATTACAGTATGTTGATTCCAGCGTTTAAAGGGGTTGATTGTGTTGCAAATCTGAATGAAGAACTGGTCAATCCCCGAGGCTTTCTTAAGGTCGATGAATTCCAGCGTAATCCGGTTTACCCAAATATTTATGGGGTTGGTGTCTGTATTGCGATTCCCCCAGTTGAAGTGACTGCTTTACCCGTGGGCGTGCCGAAAACCGGTTATATGATTGAAAGCATGGCCAAAGCAGCGGTGGCCAATATTCAAGCCGCTATCGAAAATCGTCCGATTAAAACCCGCGCCAGTTTAAATGCTGTCTGTCTGGCGGATATGGGACACACGGGAGCTGCATTTGTCGCCTTACCACAAATTCCCCCACGCAATCTGGCCTGGATGAAAAAGGGCCGTTGGGTTCAATGGGCGAAAATGGCCTTTGAAAAATACTTTCTGTTCCGTATGAAACGTGGCCTGCCAGAGTCTTTCTACGAACGCTGTCTGCTACGTTGCTTTGGAATCAGCAAAATTAAATAATGTTATGAAAGCAACTTCTATCAGAATGTGGTGGCTGATCTTATTCATGCCAATCATGCTGATGTTAAATGGTTGCTCTGGTCGAATTATCCCACCTCAACCTCCGGAAAGCCCGCGGGCAGTATTTGTGCTCGATCACGGACACCACTCGAGTTTAATCATCGAAGATAAACAAGGGGATATGACACGCTATTCCTACGGCGACTGGCGGTATTATGCAGAAGGGAATACCGGCATCTGGTCCGGTCTACGGGCCTTATTTGTTCCCACTCAAGCAGGATTAGGTCGTAAACAACTCTCCGGGCCCGCGTCCATTGAGAATATCCATAACCAGATAACCGTTGTTATCGCAAATGCCGTTTCAATTGAAGCAGAAGCCAAAGCGGTAGATGATTTACAGTTAAAACTTGAAAAAATTTATCGACAGAACCAGGGGCAACAAATTTATCACGGGACATTTGATCTTTATTTTGTACCCTATCCTAAACCCTACAGTTTCTGGCATAACTCCAATCATATGCTTGGTCAGTGGCTTAGTGAGCTGGGCACTGATATTCATGGCTGGCCATTATTCTCAAACTGGCAGCTCCAACCCTGATTGAGAATTCGTATAACGTTGTTTCAAAGCCTTAGATGAAAAACTTTTGGTCGAGTGACCACTAAATGTTTATTTTTCGATGGTTACGGCCAGTTTTCCCGAGCGAATATGTAAATCACGTTGCGGGAATGGAATTTCGATATCTTTTGCCCGAAGCTGGGTTTCGATTTCCCATAAAAATAACGCTTTGGTACGAGCCGGTCGGCTCATTAACTCATTCCCAACCCATATCACTAATTCAAAATTCAGACTGCTATCGCCAAACTCAGTTAACCAAACCTCAGCAAGTTTGCCCGGATCACCCGTTATCGCCCCCGGAACATGAGAGGCGGCCTCAAGTGCTGCTTCACGAACCAGTTCTTTATCAACACCATAAGCGACACCAAATGGAACATGGATTCGGCGCAGTTTCTCGCTAAAACTCCAGTTGGTGACCTGTCCATTAATAAACTCCGAATTTGGCACCAGAATATCGATATTATCGCGCGTAGTGATGCGGGTATAACGCAGGCCAATTTCCTGAACAATGCCGGTAGTGGCGTTGGATATTTCGATAAAATCACCGACTTTCAGCGACTTTTCTAGGATCAGGATGATGCCTGAAATAAAGTTACTGACAATATTTTGCAGACCAAAACCAATACCGACGCCTATTGCACCACCGATAAAAGCCAGACCGGTCAGATTAAACCCAATATAAGATAGGCCAACTAATGTGGCACTGATCCAGATGAAGTAACGAAACAGTCTGCTGATGAGATAAAAAGTAGAATCATCGATATGCCGATAGGACTTCCCCAGCGTCATGCGTTGCAGGATTTTCTCGACTTTGGCTGATGCCCACCAGGCAACAAAGACAATCAATACAAATCCAAGCATATTCGAAATGGTGATACCGGAATCCGATCCCATTATGGGCGTTGTCATCCAACGAATAAAAATATCCCAGTAATAATCAAATTCATTCATAAAGCAATTTCTCAAGTGATGTAGCTTTCATTCTGTTTCAATCACTTTCGTATGTCGAGGCCAATGATTTCAGTTAGCTTTCCACAATGGTGAATTTTGACCCACAGTCCAGACACATTCGAAATTTTCGGAATAGCAGACAATAAGCTTTACAAATTTGGCTGCTAGGCTACTATCCGCTCTGAAAAATTTATTGAGATAGTCTACATGTCAGAAAAAATTAAAACGGTAGTGAATCAAGGATTGGCAATTGCCCAGGATATCGGGCTGATCATTGTGGCTATCGCCACCCTGGTCGCTGTGGGAATTGAAATCAATTTCATGGTTGAAAACGGTACAGTACTGCTGACAGATTTATTGTTGTTGTTTATCTATCTGGAAGTGTTGACCATGGTCGCGGTCTATTACAAATCAGGTGAGTTACCTATCAAGTTTCCGTTATACATCGCGATTGTCGCGCTGGCACGGTACCTGATTCTGGATATGAAAAACATTGATACCTGGCGGATTCTTGGGATAACCGTGGCAATTCTCTTGTTAGGCTTATCCATCATTGTGATTCATTACTGCAAAACAAATCTGTTTGAGAAAGACGCCAGAGATGAGAACTAACATTCACTACGTCTTTAGTTAAGTTCACTACGATTAAATAGCCAGAGTATCGGCTTAAGCCAATGCTGACGCCAGGTAAGGATGGTCGCAATGCCTTTTGCCGCTAAACTTAACAACATTACCCAGACTAAAACGGCCATCGTTGGATGATCGGCAGCAAGACACAAAAGCAATGCCACCACCAGACTGGAATAACCCAAAATACGCAGGCTAAGTTGTTCGGAACGTGAGGGGAGACTGGTTTCGATACCGGTAACCTGCCGCCAATGATTTGGCAGGCTGAGTGAAAGCGAGGCCATGCCCAACATAGTGGCAAAAATAGCAGCTATCCAACAAACGATCTCAACCACGGCTAGCCTCCAGGTTTTGTGCAGAAAATTCAATGGCCTTATGCACAGCAACATTTTCACGCCTTTTCAGAAATCTGGCGGCATAAATCGCAATCGCACTGCTGACCAGCAAGCTTAAATCCACCCCAGCTACCGGCCAATAATGAAATGCAGTTTTCAAAAGATGATCGCCAGTAGTAATCCAGTTAAGAATCACCGCAGCAACGGCAAGCACAGCAAATAAAATGCTCTGTTCACGCCAGGCAGGTGAAATACGCATATGACGAACGGCAGAGCTGCGCCAGAAAGCATGCAGTAACATCACGCCCCAGCTTCCCCAGAACACCACCTGTTCCCAGTAACCTTTGCCAACCATTTCGGCTGGTAGTAACCGGTTAGCCACTAACATACTTACCGTGGCCACTAACATGCCAGTCACGGTCGTTACCGCTAAAGCATCAACCACCTGACTACCAGAGCTACCCTGCAGCGTATGCTGGCGTTTACGTTTTTCAACGAAGAAGATAAAACCGGTAGCAATGCAGATGGCGCCAACCAGACCACCAAACACATACAGCCAACGCAGAAACCAATGTTCAAAATGCTGTAAATGCAAACCGGTTAGAAATTCTTCAGTTTCTGCAATAGCGGAGCGGGGAGGTTCTTCACGGATTAATTCGCCCGTAATGCCATTGAAATGCATGCCTTCACCAACCAGTGCCACCCGATCACTGCCAGCTCGATAAATGCTCACATAACTGTTGGCATCATCCACATGATTAATCTGCAAAAAGCCTACTTCACCTGGCATATCCTTTTCAGCCCAACGCTGTTTAGCCTTGGCAACCATCGCATCAATGGAAGCCATCTCTGTGGGAACGCCGGCACGATCATGCGGCAGACCGGTTTCATTGGCCTCAACCATTTCGTGATATTTATGTAACGGTTCGAGCTGGGTATGTGTTACCGGAAAGAAGAAGAAACTGGCAAAAATCAGCAAACCGGTAAAGGTGAAGAAGAAATGAAACGGCAACGCCACCATGCCGGTAAGGTTATGTAAATCCAGTACGCTGCGTTGGGTTTGTTTGGTGGGGCGGAAAGTGAAGAACTCACGAAACCGTTTACGGTGAATAATGACGCCACTAACCAGTGCCGCCATCATAATAAATGCGGCGATACCGACGATATAAATCCCAATTCGATTCCAGTTCCAGTTCAGGCTGAAATGCATTGGATAGAAAAATTTGCTACCTATTTTTAACTGATCATCAGGCAGGGCTTTACCGGTACGTGGATCAATGGTGATATTGCCATGAATATGATTGTGGCCTTCCGGATCCAAAGGTTGTGGCACCCGAAAACCAACACCCATAATTAATACCGGATCACGATGCGTGGTGTAGGCCCAGAACTCATCAGCAGGTAATTCGGTGCGAGGCGTCATTGGCCCCTGACTTGTATCATGCAACAGGGGCATGTTGGTGTTGTAGTCTTCTTCATTGGGTTCAACCGAACGCAGAATGGGCAACAACATCTCATCAAATGATGGCATTACCTGTGGTTCAAATCGGGTTTCCGGAATCGACCAGCGATCAATCTCGCGATCAAAAACCGACAGGCTTCCAAAAAAGAAGACCACCATCAGAATAAAGCCTAAGGTCAGGCCAAACCACGTATGCAGCCAAGCCATTGCCTGTCGAAAGCTACTGAACATGGATTAAATTCCTTGTAAAAATGACTGTTGCACAACACTGGCCAGTAGGGTCATAGCCACACCACCGCCAAACAGGATTAGCCACAACCAGATTAATTTATCGGTGGCCATGCCCCACAAAAACAAACTCAAATAGACCAGCAAACCCAGCATCAGCATGCCCATCTCAGCATCATGAAACTCCACACCAAGTGGAATTAACGCCGCGATAACGATGGCAATCAAACCCCAGGTGAACAGGTAGCCACCTACAAGACTGGCAAAAATCCGACTGGCAATTGGCCAGGCAGGAGATGAAAAATTTGGCATGAAAACGGACCTGTTTGAAAAACGAAAAAGCATAACCAAGAGTAAGCAAAACCAATGCTCGTAAACGCTAATGCTAAATGATAATAATTAACATTCACATTGTATAGCGTATAGGGGCGTATTTCAAAGTAGAAAATGCGTCTAAAAATGACAAACCCATTAAATTGTCAGTGAGCTATTTGTACTGGTATGGTTTGATTAAATATTGAGCAGCAACCATTACATGCTGGCAAAGTGCTGAAATGAAATCACAAGGAGCGCTGACCATGACCAATCGCTTCACCCGCAGACAAAGTCTCAAGTTGATCGGTGCCGGTCTTGCCATGACTATGCTGCCATCGATGTCGAGCTTTGCGGCAAGCAATGAACTGCTTCAGAAATCTTATTCTGGTAACAAAAAGCTACCGGTCATCGGTATGGGAACCTGGCGAACGTTCAATGTCGGCACCGATCCAAAGTTGCTTGATGCCCGAACCGAAGTGGTAAAAACATTTTTCGAGCTTGGTGGTGGCTTGATTGATTCCTCACCCATGTATGGTTCTGCCCCGGATGTCATGGGCTATGCATTGCAACAGTTGGGTATTCCAGACAGCCTTTTTTCAGCAGAAAAAGTCTGGAGTCCTGCGGGCGGTTCAGCGCGTGAGCAGGTTGCTGATCTGCAAGCACGTTGGACTGTCGAGCAATTTGATTTAGTGCAGATACACAACCTGACAGACTGGCGCGAGCATCTGGCAGCACTGCGGGAAATGAAAGCCGAAGGCAAAATCGGCCATATTGGTATTACCACCTCACACGGCCGTCGCCACCAGGAGTTCGAGCAGATCATGGCTAACGAGGATATCGACTTCATCCAGCTGACATACAATATTGCTCAGCGAGAAGCGGAAAACCGTCTGCTACCACTAGCAGAAGAAAAGGGTATTGCTGTTATCGCCAATCGACCCTTTGATGGCGGTAGTCTGATTAAAGGCATGAAACGTCGCGATGAACCACTGCCGGAATGGGCTGAGGCAGAATGCGGCTGCACGACCTGGGCAGATTTTCTGTTGAAATTTATCGTCAGTCATCCGGCGATTACCTGTGCCATTCCCGCGACCACAAAAGTCGAGCATCTGCGAGAAAATATGCATGCGGGTACGAGTCCTATGCCTTCGGCCAGCACCCGGCAAAAGATGGCAGATTATATCGAGTCGTTATGAACACCTGGTCCAGCTACACGCTGCAGGATTTTATTCCCTTTACTGCTGATATCTATTTCCGCCTTCTTGAACGCATGAGTGAAACCTTCTGGCCGTTGCATCTACTGACGTTGGCTTTAGGCGTTGCAGCAGTTTGGTTGGCACTCACCAACCGCGCTCGCCTTGCCAGTGCTCTTATCGCAACTGTTTGGGGCTTTGTCGGCTTTGCCTTCTTTATTCAACGTTATGCTGAACTCAACTGGGCTGGTGGTTATATTGGTTACTGCTTTCTTGGTCAAGCAACCCTGTTGTTATTGCTAGCGCTGATTGGAGTTGCTTTAGACAGCAATCCACGCAAAAGACCAGCTACTTTTATCGGTGTAGTCATCGCCCTTGTTGGATTAATTGGTTTGCCGTTTATCGCACCTTACACTGGCGGGTCCTGGTTCCAGGCAGAAGTATTTGGTATCCATGCCGATCCAACTGCCATAACAACGCTGGGGTTGGTATTGATTATGTTCAGATGTTGGGCCTTGTGGCTTATTGCTATTATTCCAGTACTCTGGTTGCTTGTCTCGGGCTTAACTTTATTGGTTCTAGACGCAACCGCGGCCATTGTTCTGTTTGCCTTATTGGCAATAGGACTAATCGGCCTGGTTTGGAAGAGTGTTGAGTACAGATCTGCTTAAACAGGAACAAAAAAATATGAAGCTCGAGTTTAAATGGTCTCGATTGGAGTTTTTTGCCGCGCTTGAGCTTTACCAGATCATCATGGCTCGCGAATCCGTTTTTGTTGTCGAACAACACTGTCCCTATCAGGAAACAGATGAGTTGGATCCTTATGCATGGCATCTATCTGCTTTGGTAAATGGTGAACTGGCAGCCTATGCCAGAGTGGTTGATCCGGGGATTAATAACAGCCAGCCTTCGATTGGCCGGGTAATGACCCTGAAAAAATTCAGGGGACAAAAGATTGGCCGTGCTCTGATGGAGGAAGCCATAAATTTCACTGAGCGAAAATATCCAGGCAATGACATCAAAATCTCAGCACAGGTTTATCTGCAAAAATTCTATGAGTCGCTTGGATTTCACTCTTCCGGGGAGCCTTATGATGAAGATGGCATACCGCATATTGAGATGATTAAGTCGAGCCAGACACTTTTCGTAAAGTCATAGACAGGAGTAAAGTCAGCCGTCTGGCCAGAAGGAAGTTTTATATCTTTATGTAGGGATCTGTCAGTGGCTGATCCTTGAAACCATGCCAAAGCAGATGTAACTCTGGTCAAGAAAGGTAGAGAACAACAAGTCTAAAATTTAGGATGTAACTGGTTTTCTTGAATTTAGACAAGCAAATAAAATGGGCTAATGCTCTTTTATAGATCTGTCGCAAAATATGGACAGATTTATCTTTGGAGATTTTTCAACTTGCCAAATGCTTTGAATATTTTCATGGATTCTCTATGGCTTTGATTTTGCCTGTCTGGTGGTGGGAGTCGCTCAGCCCTAAACCCTAATATTACTAGTAAAGAGTTTGGTAGTATCAGGTTTGTGTATTTTCCGCAAACATAGAACAGGAGGTTTGATAATGTCGGACGATGATTACCTGGCCTGGTACTACTTTAACGAAAATCGTTGGCATGGGCCCGTAAGTATTAACAAACTCAAATCATTATATTTTGGAAAAGAAATATTTGAGTCAACCAAGGTGGTTAAGCACTCTGATATCACTGATTTATCCAAGGATAAGGTAAAAGAAAGTGATTCGTTAGTCAGAGACCTTGAGCAATGTGAATTCTATCAGGACACAATTGCCAAATTGAATCTGCTTTACAATGAGGATGTTGCGGTCAGAGACTGGTCATCCAATAGTGCCATAGTCCCCATTCTGGGGTATGCCGTACTGGTTTTCTTTCTGATGTACGTTGTAATTACCACGCTGCCGGAGAGTTTCCTACATTTCGAACTGTCTGCCTCAAGAATTGTTTATTTACTGTCTTTGAGTGTGTACATTGGATTTTGGTTAGCTTATTTCTCATCCAGCAAAAAACTGAGATTCCTCAATGTCGCCACGCTCAGAAGAATACTGACGGCCTCCAGCCTGCAGTGGAAAGGCGAAGAGGGGAATGCAGGCGTTGTGGATGATCCCTTTTCTGTTAAGCACCAGCTTGAAGAATCCTATCGCGAGAAGGCGCGTGCTGCGATGACGGTAATCGCTATTATGATTGCTGGCAGTCTGATTCTTCTTGTACAGACTAACCAGTACCTGGTATCAAGAGCGGACTTCCTGACTTTACCTTTCATTTGGGAAAGCACCTTTTTGGCCTTGTCGGCCTTGTCATCATTTATCGCTTTCATTTCCTTTTTGTTATCAGTGGATGCACTGGACTCTATGTTCAACCGTTACCTGACAGATAGAATCGAACTGAAAATGGTTAGAAAATTCTATAGGTTCACTCTGAACCCTAAGTATATGGGGCTCATATTTCTAATATTAGGTATTACCTCTTTTGCAGCAATACATAATGGGTTGATTGCTTCTATTATGCTGTGGATTACTATGTCGATCGGCTATTATCACTGGTTCCCCTACCATGCCACTCTGGATGATCTTTCCTCAGAAGATTACGCTGAAAATAACCACGGCCTGGGAATGAGAATTCTGTATTCGGGTTTTGCCAGAGAGAGACTCAGGCTAATTATTAGAATTCCATTTTTTGGGGTGTTAACACCCTGCTTAATTTATGCGTACCTGGTTCTATGGAACTAACAGATATTTTTTCAAATTGGCCTAGTTATACTTTGCCCGTTATGAGCGCAGTTTTGTGGGCGTTGTCCGCACCAATTGTTAATCTAGGTTTAGATAAAATTCCCCCAAGGCTAGGCAGTCATGGCGTTCTGTTGGGCTTGTTTGTTGCCTTGAGTTCCGCTGCGTTGTGCCTTGCCATTTGGGCTTGGCTGAGCGGCGCAGTGATAAATTTAAATTGGCGTCTGGCAGCAGCTGGGGTGTTCACTTTTCCCGTGGCCACTGGCATGTACTACATTACGGCGGTTGCTTTTAAAGGCCAAGCTGAGGTAGCAGCCCAATTCGCAAAACTCAAACCACTGATCTCGATTATCTTTGCAGCGGTCTTTGTAGGTGAGGCGCTGAACGCCGAGATGGTGTTTCCGATTGTGCTGATAGCTGCGGGTATAAACATTTTTATTGTCACCGCAATACGCGGAAAAATTACCATGCAGGCGGTGTTTTTGGGAGCACTTACCGCGATGGCCTGGTCTGTAGGTGAAACCTTCATGATTCTGGGCCTGACCGGCGGTTCTCCTCTGACTGATAATTTCGTATCTTTAGTGTTTGGTGCCTTAGCTATAGTGCCGGTTATGCTGGTTTTTAGTAAAAAGTTGTATATTGAAAGACACTCCCTGGGGGGGGGATGGCTGTTGGCTTTTGCAGTGCATGGCATCATTAGTTTCTGTTTAGCTTATGCGTTATTTTTCGCGGCGCTGGAGTCGGTAGGAATGTTAAAGACAGTAGTTATTAATGCCTTTTGGCCAGTGCTGGCACTGCTTTTTACCTATGTTATTAATCGGGTCCGAAGAGTGAAATACATGGTTCCCTACTATGCATGGTTAGCCGGAATTCTGCTTTGCAGTGGTAGCGCCGTGCAAATATGGAACATGGCAACTTAAAAGGCATACCTGATTAATATGCTCGAACCTGATAGTTCAGATCGGCCAGCTTGATTCCAGGTATCATCATGCCCCAAAAAAAAGCCCGATGAAACATGCGTTCCACCGGGCGAATTATGATCATCAGTTGGCTAAGAGGACAAAAAAGCCAATCAGATTATCAATTATTGACGTAATGCAGTGCTGATGGCTGCATCACCTTCCAGTTCAATATAGTCTTCTGAACCGTAATCATTCATCTCTTTAAGCTGAGACTGTGTTGCTTTAACGTGCAATTCATCATTTGTGCGAGTGAACTTTTCAAGCGGTATCAAAATGGTTTTGCCACCTACGCCGAGCAAACCACCAACTGTAACAACGGCATGAACGTTTTGGTTATCAGGGCTCATAACGATTTTTTCAATACCGCCGATATCTTCGCCATCACTGGTAATGACGTCCATGCCATTCAATTCATTGGCTGACATATCGTACAGTCCACCTCTGTTAGCTGGTGTGCCTGCACCGGTTGGGCCATGAGGTTGTTCATTCATTTCAACATCATTGTTTCTATCCATTTGGCCTTTCATCTCAACATCAGTGTCGGTTTCGATTTCTGTATTACCGATTTCTTCTTCCTCTTCTTCTTCCTCGGTTACATTACTTTGATGCTCGGATAATGGACGATCAGTTTTTGCTGGATCAGCTCTATTGCCTGCGCTAGGGCCTTCATCATCTAGAGTATGGTTAAATTCGGACTCATCGGCATTTTGACCATCAGATGATTTTTGCTTCTGCTGATCAGCTTTATTGCCCGCACTGGGACCTTCAGCATCGATGGTTTCGTTAAACTCTTCTTCATTGGCATTTGGGCTATCAGTAGATTGTTGCATCTCTTTATCAGCGCTATTACCTGCTCTGGGCACATCAGCATCAATGGTTTTATTAAACTCATCTTCGTGATTCGGCATTGCTGGATGCGTTGAAGATGATTCATTCTGTTGCATCTCGCCTTGTTTACTCGCATCCGATCCATCGATAGTTTTCGAGTAATCATCTGCTGCAATGGCCCCTGAGCTGAAAATCGCGGTAAGGGCGCTGGCTATTAATGTTTTACGAAAAATAGAATTCATAAAAAGTACTCCTATTCGTACTATGAGCGTTTTAAATCTTCGATCCAATCCGGCGGATTGATATCAGACTTGCCATAGTGTGAAGAGAGTATTGGCTACATTGAAAGCAGTGTCTGTGCGTTGTCGAACCAAGGGAAGTGAGTTGTAAAATGTAGATATGCCCCCGAAGATTGCCGCAAACAAAGCTTTGCTATACACCGATGAATTTGGACATGGCTCTTAGTCAGGATTTAACTCAGTCTTTGTTGAAATGTGTGGCATAAGCGCATGGGCTTAGAGTAATTATTTTGGTCATGTTCACAGCTCATAATTTACATAAAGTTGCTGATCAACATTCCCAGAGGAGGGGCGTATGCAAAAATCACATAGCAGATTCAAGCGGGAGCAATCTGGTGGGGAAGAGATTGCCAATGCGATCAGCCATGGATTCGGACTTGTGGCTGCACTGATTGGTACGCCTTTTTTAATCACACAAGCTGTTCGTCAAGCTGATACGGCCTTTGTAGTCGGAGTCAGTATATTTTGCGCGACGATGATAATTCTTTACCTGGGTTCTTCGCTGTATCACGCATTGCCTGCGGGGAAGGCGAAGCAGCTTTTCCGGCGTATTGAACATTCTGCAATTTATCTGTTGATCGCTGGGACGTATACACCTTTCACCTTTGGTGTGCTGTATGGCGCATGGGGCTGGACACTATTTGGCATTATCTGGGGGCTGGCAGGTATTGGTATTGTTCTTAAAATAGTTGAAAAACAACAACATCCGATCTTCTCTACCAGTCTTTATTTATTAATGGGATGGGTGATCTTGGTGGCTATCAAGCCTTTGCTGGAAAACTTACCCACTACTGGTTTTTTATGGTTAGTGGCAGGTGGTTTGTCTTATACCTTGGGGGTTGTGTTTTTTGCCACCGATTCAAAACTGAAATATGGTCACTTTATATGGCATTTATTTGTTCTGGGGGGGACCACATGCCATTTTTTTGCCGTGTTGTGGTATGCCGCTTAGCTGAATAAATAGGGTTAATGTTGGAGTTATATACCTGGTTTAGGTGTTAGGGGCAGTTTACTCCCAAGTAAAGATGATTAACCCACCATTAGGCTTGTTTAACTTTTAGGGTGAGAGCAACTCAGCTATTTTTTCTCAATTTGACTATCGTATTCCAGAAAATTTGGATTCTGTCGTGTTAAAACTATTCACTAAACCAAAACGAAACTAAGGACGGCTTTCCCCATGGAATTGAATCAACAGGATAAATCCACGCAATTACCATCAAAACTGATGATTCTGATATCACTATTGCAGGGGCTCGGTTTGCTGTACCTGCATCAAGCCATTGAACTTCATTACTGGCCACACGGCCAACCAGAATGGTTATTCGCTTTCTATAGCGTGATGTTTATTTGGCCGATTATGCTGTTGCTTGGGCTGGATCAGAACAATGGACGGGCAATGGTCAAAGTTACCTTGCCATTCGCGCTGGTCAGCGGTCTGCTGGGATATTACGTCGGCCATCAGGTCACGCCCATCGAACATATTCGTTTTAATGTACTGTTGTTCAGCTTTGTGCTGACGATGGTCATCGCAACTTTTAAAGCGTTAATGTACAGCCAGCAATGGGCCAGAGGGGAACGTGTTACTTATAGCGCGTTGTTTCTCTGGTCATGGCGTAATTTCCTGACTTTGTCTTTGGCAATGCTTTTTGCTGGCAGCTTCTGGCTGTTGCTGATGTTGTGGGCCGCGCTATTTAAAGCTATCAATATTGATTTCTTCAGTGACCTGTTTGAGCAACGCTGGTTTTATTACCCTGCTATTGCGCTTGCCAATGGCTTCGCCATTATCATTTTTCGCAAACTCACTCATATTATCGATACCATTACCCGTCTTCAGCAGGCGTTGATTAAATTTCTGCTTGTGCTGCTGTCGTTGGTCTCACTGCTATTTCTTGGCGCTTTACCCTTTACCGGTCTCGAACCATTGTGGGAGAGTGGGGGGAGCAGCCTTATTCTATGGATGCAGGCCCTGATTTTGTTTTTCGTCAATGCCGTGTATCAGGATGAGCCGGACAACTGGCCTTACTCGGTTTGGCTGCACCGCTTTATTTATATCTGTATCGCGATACTGCCTGTTTACAGTGTGATCAGCTTCTATGGTTTGAGCCTGCGTATTGATCAGTACGGTTGGAGTCTCAGTCGTTTTTGGGCTTACCTGATCTGGTTTTTACTGGCATTGTTCGCTATCGGCTACCTATGGGGTATTGCCAAATACCGGGATAGATGGACACATCAGCTCAGCCGGACGAATGTTGCCATTGGTCTGGTCGTATTGGTGGCGATGCTATCGGTTAACTCTCCACTGCTGGATTTCAGAAAAATGGTCGTGGCTGATCAATTGCAACGGCTGGCTGACAACAAAGTCACTGTTGAAGACTTCGACCTCAGCTATTTTCGTAACCACTTGGCACGGCCAGGCTATGAGGGATTACAAACCCTCAAAGCACAATACGGCGAAGCACATCCAGGTCTGTTGGTCAGAATCAACGCTCTGTATGCCAACGGTAACAATGAGCGTCCCAGCTCTACCCGAGACGAATTTATCGCTGCCATCACCCTGTTATCCGATAATCCACCTGAGACGTTACTGACGGCTATTTATAAACAGGAGACAAAAAATCACTGGAACCTGCGGCAGACACAGCAATATTTTTTACAGGCACTGGATCTGGATAAGGATGGAGACCAAGAATATCTTTGGATTGAAAAAAAACCTGAACAAACCGTAATAAAATTATTTTTCCAGCAGGATAAGCAATGGAAATCGTCTTATCTTGGAAGCTTTCGAAAAGAGAACAATGATATTGACCAGTTTTATCAGGCGTTATTAGCGGGTGAAATTAAGGTGGCGCCATCACGCTGGAATGATGTAATTATTGGTGACCAGCGATTCAGGGCGGGTCTGGAGTAGGGGAGCGCTGCCTTATCTTACAAAAAGCGCTCCTCGTGCCTTGATTGACGCTTTATCAAGTCATGACAGAGGCGGAAATAAATAAACACACCCTACAATCATGAGGCGGCAGCTATATTTTGCGACGACGTTTGGTGCATCGGGTATCTTGATTAGGGTTAACGCCCCGATCGTATTAAGTACTTATAGTCTTCTTGTAGCGTTTTTCATTTTCCTGACGAAAACTATTTTAACAAGGTAATAAACACTTGCAGCACGCGTTGTTAATTATTAATCCGCATAGCCGAAATGGGCAAAACGAAGCCTTGGAGGGAGCCGTGCGATTGCTTGAAGCTTCAGGTATCGAGGTATCCGTTTGTGAGTCTGAGAGTGAGTCCCATTTGGTGTCGCTTATTAAAGATTATGAACATGAAGACGGAATCGTCATTATAGGTGGTGGCGACGGAACCATTAGTTCAGCTTTGCAGCCCTTACATAGCTGTAAACGAACTTTGGCTATTTTCCCGATGGGAACGGCCAATGATCTTGCACGATCGCTTGGTGTTCCAGAGAATTTATTAGACGCTGCACAGGTCATCGTGGATGGAAGACGCGAAAAGATCAGTTTAGCTAAGGTCAATAATGAGCATTTTTTTATCAATGTGGCTCACATGGGGTTAGGTGTTGATGTGACACGTGAACTCACTTCAGATAGCAAAAAGTTCTTTGGTATTTTTGCCTATCTGGGCGCTTTTTTAAAAGCGATAAAGCGAAATAAAAGCTTTAAAGTACACATTAAAACTGATGACTGGCACATCTCCACCCGGGTGATTCATCTGGCGGTAGGTAATGGTCGGTTTTATGGGGGAGGCAATATCGTTGATCAACGATCAACGTTGCTGGATGGACAGCTGAATTTGTTTTTTATCAAGCCGCAACGATGGTGGCAACTGTTGTTGCTCGGGCCGAGTTTACGACAAGGCGCTTTGGATACGACAGACCGCATCGTCCGTAAAGCAGCTGAAAAATTCAGCATCCAGACTTCTAAACCAAAAGAATTGGAAGCCGATGGTGAATTTAAAACGACAACGCCTGTAGAATTTGAAGTCATCCCTAAAGCAATCGAAGCCATTGTTGGTGATATTCCAACATCAACCACAGGAAACGTTTGATATGTCGATACTACGCACCGATGACCAGGCAGATGCTCTGGAAATTTTAAAATTAATCATAGAAACAGCCGACTTTTACCGGGCAATGGGTGAGTTATTAACCGAGGATAATGTTGATCATCAGCTGTTTGAGATTGCCAGCGAAAGGGAAAGTTATATAGAGCCGTTTCGAGAGGTCGTTAAAGCGCTGCACGAACTTCCGTCGACACCTGATTCCGATAAAGAATTGGTCGAGCAGCTTGGTGGCAAAATGACCCAGTTGCTTTCTGCTGATTCAACAAATGCTATTTTGGATAAATGTCTCAAAAAAGATGAGGCGCTGGTAGAGCTTATTAGTAAGACGGCATTAGGTGAGCAATCGACGGAGTTCAAAAGATTACTTTATTCTCTGGATCAGCATCTCGCCAATACCAAAAAAATCCTGTTAAATAACTAACTGACGGGGTTCAGAAACAGACCATGGTCAGGCCATATAGCCATTGATATATCTCTAGAATAAAGAAGTTATGGAAAAAAAGCTGAAAGACAAATTGCAACGGATATACGTTTATATCATGGTAATAGCCGCCCTTTTTGTGATTGCCATGACGTTTTATCACGGGTTTTTAAAGTTCAAAGAGATCCTAAGCCTTTAATTCGATTCAAACCGCATTTTGCAACATTTTCTGGCGCGCTCATACGGCTGGTGTTGCCATCCTTTGATAGGCCGTTTTAATCACCTTCCGAGGGATTTAAGCCATGTTTTGTAACAGTCTTTGATTTCATTTGTCTTTGAGCTATAAACAGTCTGAGGGATGTTGATCATGAATGCTTTTTCAAAACATGCCAGTTTGCTTCTGGCCGCGATTTTTCTCCTCACGGGACTAGCAAAGCTCGCTGGCCTGGAGTTTGAGATTCAGGCTTTTGAACGTTGGGGATATCCACTTTGGTTTATGTATCTGGTCGGTTTTATTGAAGTGTCAGGTGCAGTGGCATTGCTGTTCAAACAGGTGCGAGCCCTAGCAGCAGCGGGTTTGGGTTTATTTATGATTGGGCCTGTGGTGACACACGTTTTACATGCAGAATGGGGCATGATGATGGTTGCCTTGGCCATCATGCTGTTTTCAGTTTGGATTGCCTGGCAATGGCGCAAAATGGTTTCACTGCCATTTTTAATTAAGTAAACCGCTTTTTATGTTTGAATGTTTCCCCTGACTCTCTGGATATCAGGTGATTGAGCTCTGATCCGTTCGAAGATTTTGCAGTAGTTAAGGGGTACCTGAAACATGTTTAAGCGATTGCATGACTGGCTCGAAGGTCGTCGGATTAAAAAAATGGGGTTTACCGCCGACCAATGGGAGTCGGCGATTGCCGATTGGCCGGTCATGGAGCGTTATCAAGGAACTGAGCGTGACGACCTACGCGAGATGACCTTTCGTTTGCTGGCTCGGAAAAACGTGCTTTCTGGAGCGGAGTTTCAATTCACAGATGCGATGTGCCTGAAACTCGCCACTATGGCTTGTGTGCCTATTCTGCATCTTGGCCTACATTGGTATGACCATTGGAAGACCATCATTCTCTATGAGGGAGATTTTCTGCCCAACCGGCCTTATCGCACGGATGATGGTGTAGTTCACCCGAGAAGTCCGGGCCTGAGTGGTGAAGCCTGGGCGCGTGGACCGGTGATTTTATCCTGGCAGGCGATTACTGAAAGCGGCGGCACTACTCGTCACGGCAAGGCCAGTAATGTGGTCATTCACGAATTGGCACATAAGATCGATATGCTCCGTGATGGCGCCAATGGGGCACCTCCGATGCATCCTGATATGCGACCTGGTGAGTGGCACGATATTTTTACTGCTGCATGGGATCGCTTGGAAAATGACAGGCAACACCATCGCTCATTGCCACTTGATGAGTATGCGTTAAACAGCCCGGCAGAATTCTTTGCTGTCTGCAGTGAGGCTTTTTTTGAGTCACCGGAAACCATGAAGGAAAAAATGCCCAAGGTTTATGGTTTGTTGTGCCAGTTTTATCGTCAACAACCCATACGTTAGCGATTTCTGGCAACTAAGCTCATTCTTACAGAGATATAAAATATTTAGGAGTGGCAATCACACGTTCACCACGCGGAGCATGGGATCGAGCTCAAAATTCTATTGAGGTTATGGCCGCTTTAACGGTGACTTGGCTATTACCTCAATCAAATGCGATATGTGCCTGCACGGTTGTTTTGGCAAGGCGACATGTTGGTCACAGAATATGGCATATTCTGTAACAATTACTCGATTCATTACTTTTTTTTACTTCGAATGTTTCAGTTTGTAACAGAACAGGGCATTCCAACACGTTTATCAGTAGAATTAGAAACGACATGATGCGGAGTAAACGTAATGTGGACAACAAATATTTTGTTGGTAGCAAGGCATTCTAAATATGCCGAGTTACGTTAAGTGACAGCATATTCAAAGACCTTGATACAGGAATCACCGGTTCGGGTGAAGACCATTGTTGGGGTTGCATTTGTGGTCTTTGTAGTTCTCATGCCTTTTTCACTCTATAACTTTTTCATGGAACGCTATGTTCTGGGCGTGGGCTCGTTATCCGTAGTTTCGATCATGGCGCTTAATGCCTGGAACTGTTGGCATGGACGCTATTATCCTTTTTTGATATTGGTTGGCTTGACACCAATAGTTGTTATTTTCCTAGGCTTCACTATTTATCAGCAGGGCCTGATTGGTTTGTTATGGTGTTACCCGGCAGTGATTTCCTTTTATTTCATGCTGCCGGAACGCTACGCCTGGGGAGCAAATATTGTTTTACTGGCGATGTCATTGCCAATGTCATGGCTGTTTTTAGATGCCGAACTGGCATCAAGGGCTACCGCCACCTTGCTGTGTGTCAGTGCATTTGCCGTGATTTTTGTTCGGGTGATCAGTATTCAGCAACATGAATTACACGAGCTGGCCATGACTGACTCGTTAACGGGGCTGTCAAACCGCGTGCAGTTACACGACTCGCTGGAACAAGCTGTGCAAATGTTTGAGCGTCATGCGGTGCCAATGACGCTGATTTCATTGGATCTGGATAATTTCAAGAAGATTAATGACACCTTGGGGCATGATGCCGGTGATGACGTTCTGCGTGGTATTGGCAAACTACTGCAAAAGCGTATTCGGCGCTCTGACAAAGTATTTCGTCTGGGCGGGGAGGAGTTTCTGATCTTGCTTTATGAGACTGATTCAGCACAGGGTTTGCTGGTTGCTGAGGAGTTGCGCAAGAAGATTGAATCCATGCGTTTATTACCGGATCGAAGCGTAACAACCAGTGTTGGTATCGCCACATTGCAGCCAAAAGAAGATTGGCGGGATTGGATGAAACGTAGTGATGACAATCTATATCGAGCCAAAAAGGAAGGCCGCAACCGCGTGCTAGCCTGATAATGGCTGTTTTATAAACGGGTCGATCTGCTTCAAAAAGTTGTGACCAGAGTTGAGTTCCCTCAGTGCATGGGAAAAGTCATTAAATAATGCGTGTTAGTTTTTTCATAATTAACACAATCGACTTTTGCCAGTTTGTGATATTGCGCATTGTTGAAGTGACTAGTATGGAGTGAGAAATGTTATTCCATCGAGGTCACCATGAATACGCCAATCCACACTGCTTACAAACCAGAAACCACACCCGGCATTAAACCTACCCATCCGTTAGATCCATTGACCCTTGAAGAATTGGCCGAAGCCACTTTGCTGCTCAGAAAAGAGAAACAGCTCAGTCCCTCATGCCGTTTTCCCTATTTGCAACTGGATGAACCTGCCAAAGATGAAGTACTGGCCTTTGAGGCGGGTAACCCCATTTCTCGTAAAGCCTTTGCGGTGGTGCTGGATAAATCGACGGGATTGATTCACGAAGCCAAAATCGATCTGATTGCTGAGCAGATTATCGAGTGGAAACAACTGGACCCGGAAGTCAGCGGTCAGCCGCCGATAATGATTGAAGAGTTCTTCAGCTGTGTGGATATTGTGCAAGCCGATGAAGGCTTCAGGGCTGCGGTGAAGCGTCGTGGTTTAACCGACAAAGACATTGAAAATATTCAAATCGATCCCTGGTCATTTGGTTATTACGGTGATGATGAAAAATATCGTGGTCGCCGTTTGATGCGTGGGGTTGCGTTTGTACGGGATGAGATCGTCGATAACGGCTATGCCCGTCCGATTGAAGGCCTGATGGCGATTATTGATCTCAATGAAGAGAAGGTTATTGAGATCATTGATGACGGTATGAATACACCGGTCCCCAAAACCAAACGCAATTACGATACACCGTCATTAGGCAAACCCCGTGAAGGCCTGAAACCGTTACATATCGTGCAACCGGAAGGAGTCAGCTTTACTGTGGATGGCTGGAGGGTGGATTGGCAGAACTGGTCATTCCGAGTGGGCTATACCCCACGTGAGGGACTGGTGCTGAATCAAATCAGCTATAAAGATGGCGAGCGGGTTCGTCCTATCATCTATCGGGCGAGTATCAATGATATGGCGGTGCCGTATTCTGATACCGCGCTCAATCATTACTGGAAATGTGCTTTTGACGGTGGAGAATACGGGCTGGGTCGTATGGCCAATCAACTGGAACTCGGTTGTGATTGTCTGGGTTCTATTCGTTATTTTGATATACCTGCCGTCGATGATCAGGGGCTGCCGTTTCTGATGAAAAATGCCGTGTGTATGCATGAAGAAGACTACGGCACCTTATGGAAGCATTACGAGTTTCGTAGTGAAACCTATGAAATGCGTCGTTCACGTCGCCTGGTCATCAGCTTTTTCTGCACCGTCGGTAACTATGATTATGGTTTTTACTGGTATCTGTATCAGGACGGTACCATCCAGCAGGAAACCAAACTGACCGGCATTATCCAGACCAGCGGTATGGTGCCAGGCGATAAACCTAAATTCGGAGGCATTGTCACGCCGGAAATTTACGGCCCTACACACCAGCATTTCTTTAATGCCAGGCTGCATATGATGTTGGATGGCGAAAATAACTCCGTAGTGGAAACCAACTTTTCACCGGCCGATCAGAATGCGGAAACCAACCCGTGGGGCAATGTATTCAAAACCGAAACCACCTTATTCAAAACCGAACTCGAAGCCACCCGTGAAGCCAATGGCGCGACAGGACGTTTCTGGAAGATCATTAATCCTAATCTGAAAAATTCGGTCGGTAATCCACCAAGTTATAAATTGGTGGCAGAGCATAATCCGCTGATGCTGGCGGGCCCCAATAGTTACATTGGAAAACGCGCCGGTTTTGCCAGCAAGTATTTATGGGTGACGCCGTATGATCCCAATGAAATGTATTGCTCAGGCATGTATCCCAATCAGAATAAGGGTGATGGTCTGCAATACTATGTGGAGAAAAATCGACCGATTGAAAACACCGATATTGTGGTCTGGCATACCTATGGTCATACGCATGTCTGCAAACCGGAAGATTTTCCAATTATGCCGGTGGAGTACGTTGGCTTTTCGTTAAAACCCAATAACTTCTTTGACGGCAATCCGGCAATGGATCTGCCGAAAGAGGTGGATGGCTATAGTGTTGATACCGCATCTGCTTCTGGCAGTTGCTGCTCCAAATAAGTCAATACGATGCTGCTCACCACGGTGGATCTGTTATGCAGTGTGATCTTTGTGATCACGCTGCATCAATGGACTGTTGCCAATCAACTAATCAACCGACCATTGTTATTTATTATCGGGAATGTGGTGTTTTTGACCGGTATGCTACCGTGGTTTGATGCCTTGGCGCGCTATTCAATCTGGTTGCACAGCGCTCAGAGTGTGATGGTGCATCATCTTGCACCGTTATTATGGATCAGTGCGTTGCAGCATCATTCAACTCGTCCGATAGCGAATAGTGTTGTTGAATCACATTGGCCGTTTACATTATTAATGAGTGGCTTTGCCGTATTAACCTGGGTGTGGATGTTACCGGAATTGCATCCGTTATTTATGCAAAGTGCACTGTTATACAGCGTGATGAAATGGCTGATGGCCTTAAGCGGAATAGTCTTGTGTTTGATGATGATACAAAAACATCAGCAGACAAGTTATTGGCAGAATCTAACCCTGATAACGGTGATCATGCCGTTGGTCATGTGGGGAATGTTGATGCTGGTGTTCCCAAATATGTACAGCGATACTCATTCAGAACCTCACCATCACCATATGATGATGAAAAACTTACCGGACTGGCTGCAGCTTTCTTCGGTCGCTGATCAATATTTGGGTGGGCTGATATTTATAATAGCTGGATTAGCCTATTGGCAAACCGGAACATCAGGCATAAAGCTTACGCGTCATGCTCGGCGTTTCGCCAAATAAACGGCGATATTCCTGCGAAAAATACCCCATATGAAAGAAGCCGTAATTGGCGGCGATATCCGTTATCGAAAAAGCAGTCTGCAATAACTCACGCCGTGCGGCATTCAGTTTAACAGCCCGCAAATATTGCATCGGCGAGGTGCCGGTGGCTTTATGAAAACTGTAATTCAATGTGCGATGCGGGATATGTAATGACTCACAAATATCCACCACACTGGCACAGCTGCCTTCGCTTGACGTCACATAATCATGGCAGCGTTGCACAATAGAATTATGTTGATTGCCCAATCTTTTTGGATGACTGATGCCGGTTTCCTTAGCGTCATATATGACCAACACCATTAATATAATCTGGTCTTCAATGGCTTTTAGCTGTTGCTGGATTTGGCTCTCTGATAATGCCGGGTCTTCGGGAATAGACGTTAACTGCTGCAGCATTGCGGCAAGATGATGACGAAGCCGGGTTAACGTGGCAGAGTCCGTTTTCACACCATGACTTTTGTTAAACCCGATAAGACGTGAATAGGTTTCAGGACTGAGCAATTGACTTAGGCGTTGCTGATCAACGGCTATGACGCTGTAATCCAATTCTGCGGGACCTACAAACGCGAAATCACTTTCGTAAGGGAGCAGAGTCACCCCATCGGCCATGATCTGCCGGGCCTGGTCAGAAGTATCACTGGCATCCATATGATGAGGAATCATTAAACTGATTTTGCCAGTGGGTGTATGGGTGTTCTGCACTACGCTTTGTTTCATTCGTTCACGAAAAACCCGCACGGAATCCAGCTGGATATCTTCAAGGAAACCTTCAAATTTGCCCGAGCTTAGTTGAGCATATTCCTGCGGCCAGTTCTGCAAAGAATGGGCATGTTGATTCACATCATCAAATACGGCAGATTGACTGAACATAATGCTGACACCTGTTAAGCCTAATAATCTGATGTATAAGCAAAAAATGCACCGTGTTAGTTTGAGAGTGGCTTTACAAGTTGTCTGAAAAACTTAACCAAGCAAAACCAATAGCTTTAAGAGGAAAACGAGAATTTTTGTCATTAAAACGGTATTGAGAGAATTCGATAATTTTGCCCAAATTTAGAGCAAATTTATTAATCAGGCTTCAATTTAGGTCAATCAGTGAGTAATGGTGTGCTGAGTAATGGAGTTCCCACGCAGCGCGTGGGAACCAGTTTTCTGACTTAATACCCAAATTAAAAAAGCAGTTTGATACCTATGGAAGCAATCCAGTCTTCTTCGCTCTCATCGGCATTTCTGGCGATAGACGCCGTTCGGCCAAATTTGCGTTCGTATTTCAGATCCAGATAAGGCACGACTTTACGGGTGATTTCATAAAACAGTTTGAAGCCGATTTCACCCTCGCTTAAGCCCCGGCCTAATTCCTGACGTTCAACATTCTGGGCAGTAAAGTCCAGTTGATAGTAGGGTTCGAAGCCAAACCGCTGGGTGAACAGCAGATGGTTTTTCTGTTTCAGCCGGGCACTGACATCACCATAATCACTGATGAACAGATGCGCCTGAGTTTCAAACAGATAGGGTGCCAGACCATTAAAGCCCAACGTTAGATAGCGGGTCGATTCTGGTTGGGTATCCACACGCAGACCCAGTTGGGCATCCCAGAAGTCGTGCACATTTCGGCTGTACAACGCCCAGACTTCGCTTTGTTCCAGCTTGCCTTTGTGGCCTTCCAGTTCACCTTTGAGCCAGAGCTTGTGATAGTCCCCGCCGATCCAGCCATCCCATTCAATATGCGATTTATCACCTTCACTGCCACCGCCATGTTGGGCTTCAAACCATAAGGCATGAAAGATTTGCGATTCATGCTCGTGTCCATGCCCATCATAATTTTCATCGGCATGGCTGCTGGAGATAAACAGACTCAACACGATGGTCAAAAATAGATTGGATTTAGTGATGCTCATGATGACCTCCCATCTCTTGTTGTGCTGGTGGAGCAGCTGGTAAATCATCTTCGTCATACTCAGCAGCCACTACGGAAGACATCATGCCAGCAGACATGTGATAGAGCAGGTGACAGTGAAATGCCCATTCACCGGGTTCATCCGCTGTCAGTAATACCGAATACTCTGTGCCAGGTGCGACATTTACCGTGTGTTTGTTGGGTAGTTTTTCACCGGGTTGACCGTTTTCCAGCTGCACAAACATGCCATGTAAATGCATTGGATGCGCCATCATGGTTTCGTTTTTAAAAATCAGCCTGACCCGTTCACCATAGCTAAGTTTGATCGGTTCAAAGCCCGGATCGCCATATTTATGGCCATTTAACGTCCAGATAAAGCGTTCCATGGTGCCGCCTAATTTGACCACAATTTCCCTTTCGGCAGGACGCAGATCATCTTGAGTGCCCAGTGCTCTTAAATCACTTTATTGCAACGCTTTGTGACCTTCTGGTGTACTGGCATCGGCCCAGCCACTTTGCATTTCAGCGGGTTCATCTTCCTGCATCGCCTGATGATCATCGCCATGCATATCGTGTCCACTATGATCCATCGAATCAGTCTGGCTCATCTGATGATCGCCGTGATCCATATCGTGGCCCATATCAGCCATGGTTAATAATGAACGGGGTCGGTGTGCTGGCACCATTCCATTCATGCCTGCTCGTGGGGCGAGCGTACCTAAAGCAAATCCGGTACGGTCTATAGATTCCGCTGCAATGGTGTAAGCCTGATCCGCCTCCGGCGTCACAATCACATCATAGGTTTCGGCCACGGCAAAACGGAATTCATCTACGGTGACCGGCTCGATGTACTGTCCATCAGCTTGAATCACGGTCATTTGCAAACCCGGAATCCTTACGTCATACATCGACATGGCCGAAGCATTGATAAAGCGCAATCGCACACGTTCACCGGGTTTGAAAAGTCCCGTCCAGTTTTGTTCGTTGGTTTGACCATTGACCAGAAACGCATCGTAACGCACATCGGCCAGATCGGTGGGTGACATCCGCATCTCTCCCCAAGGGCGAACATCCTGCCAGGCGGAAGCTAAACCCTGCTTGCGAACTTCACTGAAAAAGTCGCCGACAGTACGTTGTGAATAATTGTAGTAGTGCGGGCTTTTTTTCAGGTTGTTGAAAATCTGCTGACCGATTTCATTGCTGAAATCCGACAATAGCACCACATAATCTCGATCAGCTTGAACCACCGGTTCATCTTTGGGGTAAATCACCAACGCCCCGTAATGCCCATCCTGTTCCTGCGTACCGCTATGAGCGTGATACCAGTAAGTGCCGTTTTGACGCAGGGTAAAACGATAGGTAAACGTTTCACCGGCTTTGATGGCTTCATAACCACCCAGGCCCGGTACACCATCCATTTCGGGGGGGAGCAATAAGCCATGCCAATGCACAGAGGTCGGCTCATCCAGTTTATTGATGACATGGATAACCGCTTCATCACCTTCGGTGAATTCCAGTATCGGGCCGGGAATACCACCGTTAATAGTGATGCGTTCTACGGTTTTGCCCGTAATATTGATCGGTTCACGATCAATGACCAAGGTATATTCGGTCACATCCGCTATGGCGGAGAAGGGTAATAATACGGCTGAAATAGCGATCAGCCAGCGTGTAAATTGTTTCATGAGATCTATCCTCAACGTGTTTCGATTGGGTATCGGACGATACCCGCTACAACGGGAGGATTAGCTGCGGGGAGGGCGTTCTAGTTTGGTAGGAGATTGACGAACAAGCTGCTCAGCAGCAATGGCCAAGCGACTTTGTGAATAGAGTGAAGCAGTAAAAACAGATTGAAAACCTAAAACACCGGATGCATGACAATTGGCTGCTGCACAATGACAATGATCACTGGCGCAATGCGAATTGGCATCGTGTTTTGCTTGAGGTTCAGCATCGGAATCACAATCATGCTGTTGTTGACTCATTTCATGGTGCACAGCCATATCATTACTTTCTGCATGCGCAGCAGGCATAAGCATCGACAGCATAAAGAAGCCGATAAGCAAATAATGAAAAAGAGACTGTGGTTTAGCCATTAATTAATTACCAATAGATTATGTATGGTTAGACGCAGGATAAGCCAAAAGTTTTTACAGTGCCAAAATTCTGGAGATAAGACACTATAAACCTGAGTATGAGATTCATGGAGTACTTCGGAAAAAAAGGGGACAGATTTATTTTTTAATATAAAAACTGTCCACTTTTTTGGTTGCCATTAAAAAGCTCTCGGCTTTTGCCTAATTTCGCATGGCTTTATAGCCCGTCGAAATATAGCGTGCTGACTTATTCCAGCTTAAAATTCATAGCCATAGCTCACCATGTATTCAGCTGGTGCTCCATAACCGATTTGGTTACGTCCTGACGCTCCACCTGTTGCCCCGAGGAAGTACTCTTCATCAAAGATATTGTAGGCATTGAACTGAACGCTATGCTTTCCCACCCGATAAGCGGCCATTAAATCCACTAAAGTATAACTATCTAACTTAACCGCTTCGTTATTTCCAGCATATCGTTCACCCACATATTTGATGTTGCCACCCACTCGCCAGTGACTATCGATTTGATATGTGGAACCTAATGAGAATAATTGATCAGATACATCATTTGGTTTTTTACCTGTATCTTTATCTTCAGCATCTAAATAAGTATAGCTGGCTGTAGCACTCCACTGTTCTGTTAACTGCCCGCGTAGCTCTAATTCAAAGCCGTTATGACGTGAGGTATCTCGATCTGTAACATCGCCCGTTATTGTATCCGTTACAGGGCGCTCTTGTTCAATTTGAAATATGGCAGCATTAAACATCAACGCATCATCTAATGTATAAGCTTTAAAGCCAATTTCTTTTAGATCAGCCGAGTAAAACTCAGCCGCACCATTGCTAACAAAAATGCCGGCATTAGGCAGTTGCCATGAGCGTGAAAACGTCGCATAGGTCGATAAATCCTCAGTCAGACGATAACTGGCGCCAACACGATAACTCCATTTGTCGTCATCCAGATTTTCTTTCGGGTTACCCACACGCTGTTGTTCCAGCTCCATTTTGTCGTGACGAACATTACCAGTCAGTGTCAGATCACCGATGGTGTACATATCCTGCAAATACAAGCCATAGGTTTTGGTGTCATTTTTTCTAAATGGCTCGAAACCACCATTAACCACATGTTCAGTGACCGGATCATAGATCGATTGGTTTGCTTTCGTTACTCGACCAAAATCTAAATCAATCTTGGTTTGTGTATATTCACCACCGAACAATAATTCATGTGCGCCGACAGACCATTTTAATTCTGATTGCAGTGCATTAAAACGACGAGGGTCATAACCAAAATTACTGACTGTTTGTGTGACCGTGTCGCCAGTCACATTGCCTTGTCTCGTGCCTTGCTGTTCCAATTCAACACGGCTAATCACCACACGGTTATTCCAGATTAAATTCGGGGTGAATTTGAATTCATCGTTCAGAGAGAAACGTACACTTTTTGATTCTTGGTAATCATTGCTGCTACCAAAGTAGGTACTACGTGAAACATTCACTGGTTTACCATCTACTGAAGGCACACCACGATAAGGCACCAGGTCTTGCTTTGATATTTCCAAATCCACATCTAAAGTGTGATTATCACTCGGGGTAAACCGCAGTGTTGGCGCAATGAAATAATCTTTTGAATCGACATGATCGACAAATGAATCTGCTTTGCGGACCTCTACATTGATACGGCCATTGACAGTATTTGAGAATGATGTCGAGCTATCTACACGGCCTACCATTTTTCCATGACTACCAATACTTGCATTCAAACGTGTGAAATCATCACCATTAGCACGTTTAGTAATCAGGTTAATCAGCCCGCCTGTCGAACCACGTCCATACAAAGCACCCGCGGGGCCTTTAACTACTTCGATTTGCTCAATATTCGCTAAGCTACGATAAGACTGCAAGCCAGTATCATCACGCATGCCGTCACGATAGACATCATTCAAGGCATCAAATCCGCGAATAACAAATTGATCGCGGCTGCCTTCTCCAAGCGTATTGTTGACACCGGCCACACCATTTAAGGCGTCAACTAAACGAACCGCCCCACGATCCGTAATTTCAGTATCCGTTACTACAGAAACAGACTGGGGAACATCAAGCCATTCCGCATCTGTCTTACTTCCTGATGTTGGTGAAAACTGTGCATAGCCTTTGTATGCCTGACCAGTTACTACTAAAGGATTCATAGTCTTTGCTGAGCTGGTAGTGTCATCTGCTAGTAAGGGAAGCGAATAAATTGAACAGCATGTCACTAAAGTAGAAATGAGTCGTTTTTTTGTGTTCACCATGTGTGTCCTAATTTTATTAAAAAAAGGACGCAAATGATATTGATAATAATTAACATTTGCAAATGCGAAGTAAGATCTCATTCTGGTTATCACAAAATACTGGCAACTAAACATTGAGCTAATGGTTTAAAAAAGTAAAAAGGGGAGAGATAAACAGACCCTGGAAGTTGTCGCATCAATAATCTAAGAAGAGATGAACGTTGGTATGAGTGACCCGACCAAAGCAACTGATAGCGATCAAGTGTCTGAGCCTGACAATGTTCAGACAGGGCATGACACTGTTGATCAGTCGCCAATAAATCCAAAGAAACGAATCATACGATCGTGGTTATTTTTTGGTCTGTTAGCTTTATTAGTTGTTGTTCTGATTGCGCGTGATGACTTAAGACAAAACGCAGTAGAAAGCAGCGAAAATGCACTCCATTACATTGCCTTTGATGTATTGGGCTGGTCTCCAAGAGATCTGTTTATCTGGCGTTTACGAATGGCGGGATTATTGGATAGCCCAATGGGGCAGCGTTGGATAGAGGCTGTAGATCTGGCGGGTGAGCAGCCAGTGCAAGCAGCCGGTCAATACCGCACAACCGAATCCTTTGCGAGCGATGAAGTTGAGGCTCATGTTTATCAGGTGTCACTTGAACGAGGCGAAAAGCTGATATGGCAATTTTCTCGTTTGGATACTGCTGAAAGTAGGCTTTACGCCAGCCTTGAGCGGCGTGAAAAAAACGATCAAGAATGGTCAACCATCACAGAACTTAACGCAGATGACACAACCAATAGTGAGGTTGTCTCCAAAGCGGGTGCCTACCGCATCGTTCTGCAACCAGAGTTATTTGCCAATGCAGAATATTCACTGGCAATGGCCAATGGCGGTTCATTACCATTCCCTGTAGAGGGAGCAGGCCAACGGGATATTGGTAGTACTTTCGGTGTTGATCGTGATGGCGGTGTCCGGAAGCATCACGGCGTGGATATCTTTGCAGAAAGGGGAACACCAGTTACAGCGGTTATTGATGGTTATGTCCGAACCGGAACAGGCGCTAGAGGTGGTGAACATGTCTGGCTATCGGGCAGCATGATTGGGTTCGGCAGTGCTCGTTATTATTATGCCCATCTGGACTCATTCGCCGTTGAATCCGGCGAAAAGGTTAAAAAAGGCGACATACTCGGCTATGTCGGTAACACCGGCAATGCTATCACCACGCCACCACATCTTCACTTTGGCATTTACTCAGGCGGTCCGGTTGATCCAGCACCGTTTTTGAAACCTGAGCCCAATTTGTCTGATAGTTAAGCATCTTGATAACCAGCTAAATCTGATTAATCAGCTCCCAATAAGTTACTGAGTTTGCAAGTAATTGAAATCTGTGAAATATTCAACCCACTACATCCGCAATGGATTTGAGAAATGGAAATGTTATGGAAAACACACCTTCCCAAACAGCAGAAAATCAAAATCAAGTTGGCTGACCCCTTGATAGTATTAATAATTATTACAATGCATAAATCCTTATTGATGCATTGTTCGTTTACATCACTAAGAGGAATTTCTGTTTAATGGACACGAATACAAAAGACCTTTTAGATCAGCTTGATAATCTTTTGGCAGCAAGCAATCAGTCATGGTTGTTTGGTGCGGGAATCAGTCTTGATGCAGGCATTCCACTGATGTGGCCATTAACTGAGCGAGTTTTCGCGAAGGCAAAAACCGAAGGGGAGCCAAACGACTTCTCTATTCTGGAGCTCATTAAGAATCAGCTTTCTGATAACTCTCATATAGAACACATTTTGAGTCAACTGGGTGATCACCGTGCGATTGCTGACCGATCCAAGGACAAAAACGTTACTTTTGGTTCCATCAAGCTCTCGGTAGAAGATTTAGATAAGCTTCATCAAAGAATTCTGACGTGGATTGCTGAAACAATTCGATGGGGATATACACCAGCCAAACCAGATGGTACGTCGGAGATAATCGGAACACATGAGAAACGGATTGTCGTTATTGACCAGCATGCTGCGTTCGTTTCAGCTCTATTTAATCGAAGCCAAGCGGGAATCGCGGAGCGCCGAAGAGCAGTCCGGCTATTCACTACCAACTATGACACTCTCCTAGAAGATTCACTAGCCCTTTGTGGTTTTTCTTACTGGGACGGTTTTTCTGGCGGAGCTGTCGCGTATCGAAGCCATAGGTATGGTGATGAGGAACCGAATTTAAGAGACCGTGCACATGTAATTAAGCTTCATGGATCTATTGATTGGCACTTGGGAGAAGATGATCGTGTATGGCGAGTCCGTGATGGTGATCTATATCCGAAGAAAATTTCTCGAGTTCTCATTTACCCGCAATCGACAAAATATCTAGCAACTCAGCGCGACCCCTTCGCTGCTCAGTTTGAGCTTCTACGTCGCACTCTTTGTGCTCCAGAGGAGAACGTACTTGCAACCTGCGGTTACAGTTTCGGGGATGAACATATTAACCAAGAGATAGAGCTAGCGCTTCAGCGCCCAGAGAATAAAACAACTCTACTTGCCTTTGCTTCAAAACTTAATCCTATTCTTGAAAAGTGGAGAGCGAGTTCATGGGGCAAGCGAGTTTATGTGATTACCGAAGATGGATTATATGTTGGGCCAGGTGGTCCACATGTACCCCAGATTGACCCAGCGAAGCTAGATTGGTGGACGTTTTCTGGAGTCACTAAAATACTCAATAGTGGAGCAGAGGCATTCACGGTATGAATACATTTGATCTAATTCCAGATTTGAAGGTTGGGCATATCGTCGAAGTCTCTGGAACTTCGATTCGGGTTGAGTTATCAGGGGATGTCACTGAGCTCACTAGAACTTTCGAAGGTCGAGTGTATCCGATTGGACAAATCGGCAGCATCGTTAAAGTCCATTTCGGAAGACGTCTTGTGTTCGGATTTGTAACACTATTGCGCATGCGCTCTGAAGAATTACTGGAAATCACTAAGCCTATACCTCCTGATGCGGACCAAAGACTAATGGAGGTCGAACTTTTTGCTGAGGGGGTCTGGAACGCGACGGAACAGAAATTGCGGTTCATCCGGGGTGTAACTACTTACCCGTTACCCCGGCAGAGTGTGCATTTGCTTACTCGCGAGGAGACTGGTCAGATTTATTCGGCTGCGGAAGGGCAACAAAATGACGGTGCCTATAGCCCACTTGTTCCATTTGCTCACTATGTTGGAGCAGATAATGCCGTCTGTAGAGCAAATGTGGATAAAATGCTTGGAATGCATTGCGCCGTACTCGGCTCTACTGGGTCAGGAAAGTCTGGTGCGGTAGCCGCTTTACTTCATAGCATGCTGGAGCACACCCCAGAGCCAAACGCAATATGTCATCCGAGGATCATTGTTATTGATCCCCATGGAGAATATGGACACGCATTCAAAGAACGAGCGATCGTGTATCGGGCATACGATCCACTTGGAAACGAAGAGACAGTTGGCTCTCCGATAAGCCTGCCCTATTGGCTGATGTCTGCGGATTAATTCAGAACTTTAGTAATTGGGAAAACTGAACAAGAAGCAACTTCTCAGAACAACATTGTCTACAAAGCCATTACCTACGCACGCATGGTTGCTGCCGACCTAGTTGACCCTTCCCCAACTGCCCATGGTGGCGTAGCCCCGACCGATGGCTTGGACCACGACGCGCCAAGACCAAAGGAAGGAGTTACATTCGAAAAGTTGGTTGAGTTTGACCACGATAAGCCAAGGCCCTTTAGCCTTCAAGAGTTCTACAACCACATTTTCTACTTGCAAGCAGCGCGCGTGCAGGGCTCGGAACTTCAAAGCGTTACAGCCTCAGATTTCGCCACGAGGTTTAAATCTATTTTGGATAAGCTCTCAGTATTGAGGCGTGACCCAAGAATTCGTTTTATGATGCGGGAGTGGAATAATGAGAGCCCAAAACTTGAGCGTATCATTGCCCAATTGGTTGGTCAGATCCAAGGTGAAGGGGCTGTCGATAAGGACATTCGTATTTTGGACATTTCTGGTCTTCCAAATGAAGTGGCAGGACCGCTTGCAGCAATGCTTGCTCGTCTTTTGTTTCAGTACAAAGTTTACCAAACAACTGAAGAAAGAAAGCGAGATCCAGTGGTACTAGTTTGCGAAGAAGCTCACAGATATGTTCCCGATAGGGGAGAGGCTGAGTATGTAGCGGCTCAAACTGCTATCCGCCGAATCGCTCGCGAAGGACGAAAGTATGGGATCGGGCTAATGCTCGTTAGCCAGAGGCCTGCAGACGTTGAAAGTACTGTGATTTCTCAGTGTGGTACATGGCTTGTGCTGAGACTTACGAATGCTGCAGACCAACAACATGTTTCTCGTTTCCTTCCAGATGGTCTCTCGGGAATGACGAAGGCTTTGCCTAATCTTGCTCAGCAAGAAGCGATATTTGTAGGTGAGGGTGCTGCAATGCCCGCGCGTGTCCGAATTAGAGACCTTGATGAGAGTCAACTGCCCAAATCAGAAACAGCAAAGTTTGCAAAAGGCTGGATACTTGATCGTCTCACAGAAGAAGAAATTGCTGCGGTTGCTAATCGGATGGCCGGTTAAATCGTGGTCATTTTCGTTGAGGAATAGGGTGGTGATTCTTTGTCGGAATTAGATATGTGTTCTGTAAAAATTAATAAGATCGAAAGGGTCAGAGTCAATTGAAGTCCATCCAGCCATCAGTGATAAGGTCGTCATAAAAATTTAGTATCAATAGATAGCTAACCATCTACAAATCTATATTCGCATGAGGTGCAACCATGGATGAACTAAAACAGAAAATCGCATTATTTATTGATGCTGATAATGCGCCCGCGAGTAAGTTTGAAGATGTGCTGAGCGAGGTCGCAAACTATGGTGTGGTCACTATCCGTAAAGCATATGGCAATTGGAAGTCGCCTACGCTAAAGGCATGGGAAGATCTGTTGCATGAATATGCCATTCAACCCATCCAGCAATATGATTTAACCAAGGGGAAAAATGCGTCAGATATCGCATTGGTTATTGATGCGATGGATGTGATGTATACCAAGCAGATTGATGTGATGTGTTTTGTGTCATCGGATTGTGATTTTACGCCGATGGTGACCAGAGCATTAGCGGAAGGGAAGGTTGTGTTGGGGTTTGGTGAACGGAAAACACCGTCGGCATTTGTGAATGCGTGCTCCAAATTTCTGTTTCTGGATCAGGAAAAAGAAGTCACCAAAACAGCGGTTAAACCCAAGAACATTAAATCCGATACCAAACTGATTCATTTGCTGCGGCAGGCCATTGAGGCAACCGAAGATGAAGATGGCTGGGCGGCGCTTGGCCCTGTTGGATCAAATATTTCTAACAAGACCTCGTTTGATACCCGGAATTATGGCTTTAAGAATCTCAGTAGCCTGTTTAAAGCCATTGATTTATTTGAATTAAAACGTGGCACCGGTAATTCTTTTTTAGTGCGGAATGTACGCAATAAGTAAGACTAATGAAATCAAAGGGGAGGGTAGCTTTCCCTTGATGTACTAGATGTTTAGGAAGTGAACAATGCAACAAAATCGTCTGGACCCTATAACCGAAGGCGCGACGGCAGTTATCACCCATCAGGTGGATAAGGATAAACATGCCGAATATGAAGAATGGTTAAATGAAATTTCCCCACATTGTAAAAGCTCGCCGGGGCATCTGGATTTGAATGTCATCCGGCCCATTGCCGGTTTGACTGAAACATATACGATTATTATTCGCTTTGATACACAGTCACATTTACGTGGCTGGATGGAGTCCGCCAAACGCAATGAGTTGATCGCCAAGGTGTCGCCATTGTTGGTGAAAGGCGACGATTTTTATATTAATAGCGGGCTGGATTTCTGGTTTACTCCGGAGCAAGCAAATACTAAAACGCCGGTTCGTTGGAAACAGGCTTTGGTCACCTAGTCAGCTATCTATCCGCTGGTGTTGCTATTGCCGTTTTTGCTGCCACCACTTCACAAGCTGGGACTGCCTGATAATCATTATCTGGATACCTTGATCATCACCGGTATTGCGGTTTTGCTGATGGTCTATGTGGTGATGCCGCGCTATACCAAGCTCATTCATGCATGGCTGTTTCGGGGTTGTTAGGTTTAGAAAAGAGACTTTGAGATCAAGAGGCTTCAAATGCTGGCTATTTTACTCGAACCGGGTGATTAACCTATCGGTAATGTGAAATGACATTAGAACGCAAGATTGCAGGGCTTTTTAAGCTTGATGATGACAACTGGATGAGGCACGCGAATCCAATCAGTGTCTGGACCCGATATTCTGTGCTTCCTGTTATCGTTCTCGCGTTCTGGAGTAGAGAGTGGATTGGCTGGTGGTGTTTGGTGCCAGGACTGGCATCGCTTCTGTGGTTATTTTTCAATCCAATTCTTTTCAAAAAACCGAAATCTACCAAAAACTGGGCATCAAAGGCTGTTCTGGGAGAGCGTGTTTTTTTAAACCGGGATATTGTTCCGATACCGGGTAACCATAACACTCCGCTACACGCGATTCTTAATGGAATATCGTTTGTAGGTGTGTTGTTATCGATCTGGGCGACTGTGTATTTCTTGGTATGGGGCGCTGTGCTAGGTGTTGCATTGGCTTATCTTGGCAAGAGCTGGTACTTGGACCGAATGGTCTGGCTTTACGAAGATATAAAGGAAAAGAACGAGCTTTATCGTAGCTGGGAGTATTAGGGCTTGAATCAAGTCACGAGGAACACATTTTAGCTCCCTGATAAATTCTATTATGAGGATTATCATTAACGCCAAAAACAGAATAAAACGAAATCTGTACTCCAAAAAACCGATAGAGATATCGCTTTTTTTCCTCAGCTCCATCTCACCGAATATTATTAAATCTCACTTTGGCTAATCTAATAAAAAAGCCATCCAACACAAACTGGCTACCTAGCTGACCACTCCATCCTGTGCTGTCATGAAATGGTCGTTAAGACTTAAGTCATAAATTTTATTTATACCGAACATAAATATTTATGCCTTTTATTTATTGCCTCCCTGGTCTAGATTAAAAAAACCAGAAATGACTGGTCATCAGTGACACGCTTTTCCGCCTATGGAATTGCAAATCGAAAGGATGAATATTTTGGCATTACTAGATCTGGCAACAGCATGTAAACACATTTCTTTTACGGTTGGTCGAGGCGTCATTACTGGCATGTTGGACGCCTCGAACTCAACCAATGTAAAGAGTAAACCTCAACATCAGCCCTATATCATTACCAATGACATCCTGGTCGATGCCTTCTCGTGGACCGGCTACCCAGCCCGGAAATTGTACTCGTAAGAAGTCAAATCCGCCTCCCAACGACCACCACCAAGGAGAAGGTTTAAATGTCTGTTTCCCATCCGATTATTGCCGTTACTGGTTCTTCAGGAGCCGGTACCTCAACCGTAAAACATGCTTTTGAAGATATTTTTCGCCGGGCTAATATCAAACCCGTTGTTATTGAGGGCGATAGCTTTCACAGATACACCCGTGAAGAAATGCGTGCTGAAGTCATCAATGCTGAAGCAGAAGGCCGTTCGCTAACCCACTTCGGGCCAGAAGCAAACTGTCTGGATAAATTGGAAAAACTATTCCAAACCTACTCTGAAACGGGTCGTGGCGAAAAGCGTCACTACATTCATGATCAGTGTGAAGCCACCAGATATAATCAACCTCCCGGCACTTTTACCAAGTGGAAAGAAATCGATAATGACAGTGATTTACTGTTCTATGAGGGGTTGCATGGCGGTGTGGTGACCGATGAAGTCAATATTGCCCAGTATGCCGATCTGTTGATTGGTGTGGTGCCGGTTATCAATATCGAATGGATTCAAAAAATCAAACGTGACTGCGCCAATCGTGGCTATTCGCAGGATGCCGTAGTGGACGTCATCCTCAAACGGATGCCAGATTATATTCACCATATAACACCACAATTTTCCCGTACCCATATCAACTTCCAGCGGGTGCCACTCATCGATACGTCCAACCCTTTTGTGATGCGTGAAATACCGACCGCGGATGAAAGTCTGTGTGTGATCCGTTTCAAGAACCCGCAAGTGGCGGATTTTCCCTATTACCTGTCGATGCTGAAAGACTCGTTCATGTCACGTCCCAACAATATCGTGGTGCCTGGCGTCAAGATGGGCCTGGCGATGGAAATCATTCTGACACCGTTCGTCGAAAGGATAATGGAGAAACGCAAGCGAGGTTAAAGATGTTGTAACGGTCATTGAGAGAACGTTTCAGATGGGAATGTTCTGATTATGAAACGATATGAATTTTTATCGACTGGATACTTACACACCAAAAAACCGATAGAAATAACGCAGTTTTTCCTGAGCTTCTTCCAGCGAAATCTGGGTAAATCTCACTTCGGTATGGGCTTGTTGCTGGGCCAGTAAAAACGCATCAAGTACAAACAAGGTGCCAACTTTGGGATAGCCGCCCATGGTCTGACGATCTTTCAGCAAGATGATTGGCTGACCATCAGGGGGCAGTTGAATGGTGCCGTAGGGGATGCCTTCGGAAATAATGCCTTGTACATTAGGCATTATCGGCTCGCCTTCCAGTCTTATCCCCATGCGATCGCTTTGCGTCGAAATCCGATAGGTCCAGTGATAAAGCTTTTCCAGTTCGGCTTCGTCAAATTGATCAGTTTGTTCGTTGGGAATGACGCTGAGAATTAAAGAGCGCTGGTAATCGGGGATAAATAAGGGTGGTACATGCGTTGTCAGTTTTGGTTTGTGTTGACTGCATGGCAAAAAGTCATCGGCTTTTAACGGATTGCCGTAACCGTCAATGCCGCCGATTTTTTCTCGCATGACCGTCGCGACAGAGCCAAAGCTGGGTTGTAACTCAAAACCATCCTGTATTGCTAGGTAGCTGCGTATTCCTGAAGAGGCATGGGCAAAACTCAGTTTATCGCCCAGCTTGAGGGTATGCGTCTGCCAGTTTTCAATGGGTTGGTTATTGAGAGTGGCGTTCATCTCGGCGCCGGTTATGGCGATATTGGTATTAGCTAATACTTCAAGTTGTAAACCACCAAAACATATCTCCAACGCAGGAGTATTAGAGCGGTTATTAAGTAAGCGGTTTGCCCATAAAAAAGCATGTTCATCGGCAGCACCGCCGGGGGAGAGTCCGATATGTTGATAGGCAAAGCGTCCCAAATCCTGCACCAGCGTTAAAATGCCGGGTTTGAGCACTTTTAAACCCGGCTGCGTCATTCGAGCTGGCCTCCTGCCAACAGAAATTCTGCTTTACTGACAGAGACAAATTTCACTCTGTCGCCGGGGCGCACCGGGCATAATTTCGGGCTGTGACGATCAAACATTTTCATCGTCGTACGTCCCAGAATATTCCAGCCACCAGGTGTACTGATCGGATAAACCGCTGTTTGTTGATCGGCAATGGCAACTGAACCAGCTGCAACATGAGGCCGTGGTGTTGTCAGTCTTGGTGTGGCAAGTTGGTCCGATACATTGCCCATATAAGCAAAGCCAGGTGCAAAGCCAATGGCAAAGATTTGATAAATGGTTTCACTATGCCGGTGAATAACGTCATCAATGCTGATTTGATGATAGTCGGCAACATGTTGTAAATCAGGCCCCACATCGGGGTGATACCACACCGGAATCTCAACCAGATTACCCATTTCGTTAGGGCTGATATTCAAGTTAGCAAGATGCTGCTGAATTTTATCCTGAATACTGGGGAAGTCATTTTTTCGTGGATCATAACAAAGCATCAGGGTGGTATAGCTTGGCACCAAGCCACGAATTTCTTCCTGAAATTCTTTTTGCAGCCGTTTAGTGGCAGCACGAATGATGGGGACCAGATCCGTATTGATCTGATCACCAAACCGGATTAACACGGCATCCGGTCCAGCATGTTCAATATGAAACTCGAGTTTCATCAGCAGCGATATAGTTTGTTGAAGGAGTTGCGGATATGTCGAACAGCCTTAACCGATTCAGCGTTATCGCCATGTACACATAAAGTGTCAGCATCGAGCTTTAATCGCTGACCATTTCGGCTGATGACGCTACCTTCGGTGGCCAGCAATAACGCCTGTTCAAGGATTTGCTGTTCTGAATGATAAACAGCGCCTTCCTGAGTGCGGGCGCGCAGCTGGCCGTTATTCTCATAGGCACGATCAGCATAGGCTTCGAATAGTAATTTGATACCAAACTCTGCAGCAATCGATTCAGTTTTACGATTATCAGTGGAGGCCAGCACCATCAAGGGCAAGTTGCTATCGTAAGAGGTAATGGCCTCAAGTACTGCACGCAGAATATCGGGATCTCGCATCATATCGTTGTAGAGCGCGCCATGTGGTTTGACATATTCAACACGAGAATCATGTGCCCGGCAGATGCCATCCAAAGCGCCAATCTGATATTGCACCATGGAAATAATTTCCAGTGGTGTGCATTGCATGCTGCGACGGCCAAAGCCAATCAAATCGGGATAACTTGGATGGGCGCCAATTTGTGTTTTGGCTTGTTTCGCCAACAGGACGGTTCGGGTCATGGTGACGGGATCAGAAGCATGAAAGCCACAGGCGATATTGGCCATATCCACCAGGGGCATAATCTGTTCATCCATCCCCATAGACCACGGCCCGAGACTCTCGCCCATATCACAGTTCAATAGCAGTTTTTTGATTGGGAGTTGGCGTTGGTTCATGGTTCAGTTGGTTCAGTAAATGAAACGGTAGGTAAAGGATACACCCTATTTTTAACGACAGTAATTTGTCTTGGTTAGCAGTAAGCTTCAATAGCAGTTATGCTTATTTAAGGGAATGGTTCCTGTGATAAGAACTTATAAAAACCTTACATGTCACAGGTTTTATTCGTTTGGCGGCAGCTCTCACATAATAAGACTAAACCAGCGTGAGTGAGTAATGCGTGTATGTTAGCCAAACGTTTGCAGACCCTAAGCAGTGAAATAGCAAAGGGTTATATAAATGGAGAGAGTAGTAGACGTCCACCAGACGGAACTGTTTTCTGTTCGAAATAATTAATCAATAATAATTGAGGGCAGGTGCTTATGGTATCCAATGATCTTAATAATAGCTCTACGCCTAACTGGGCCAGTATTCTTGGCGTAGTGGCGATCATGCTTGGTGTGTTTCTGACAGCCATGCATGGTACCGAGATAATGAAACAATATGTTATGACATCAAATATGCCGGTATCGGGCGAAATGCCAGAAGCCGATTGTCCTTTGGAAGAACTTGAAGAAGAAGGTATCAGTGTTGCTGAATGTGAATACCTTGTTGCTCATGTTCAGGGAGTCGCTTTATCTACACCAGACTGGTTCCCATCAACGATGATGACGTTGGCAGCGGCTGGTACATTACTGGCTTTTGCCTCAGTCATAATTGGTGGCGCTTTGGTGAATTACACCCCTTGGTCTTCTGCTGCCGCGGTGGTGGTGTTTATCGGACTGGCAGTGGTTGACTTGTTGCAATTTTCTGCTGTCGTGAGTACCGGACCTATCTTGCGGGATATGTACCTATGGAGCATTTTGCTGTGGTTTATTCTGCACTTGATGTTGCTGGTCGGTGCTATCGCAGGAAGACATACGGAAGCGGCGCGCGTTAATCGCGAAGTTGCCTGATTCTTAAAATAATTTAGTTGGAAGACATTATGCAAAGACAAGGTTTTAACAGAGCGGTCGTTGTTATTCATTGGCTACTGGCCGTTTCGATATTTTTTCTCTTTATTTCCAGCTGGTGGATGATGGGGCTGCCATTACCATCGCAAGAGTTACAATTCCGGGCTTTTCCATTCCAATTACATAAAAATATTGGTCTGACGCTGGTGGTATTGCTAATTATTATGCTGTACGTGCGATTTAAATATCCGCCTGCACCGCCCTCGGCCCAAGATATGACGCCGTGGATGCATAAGTCAGCGATTCTGGCGCACATTGCCATGTACGGTCTGATCTTTTTTGTCTGTATCAGTGGTTATCTCTCTTCGGCGCATACCAAGTGGGATACCGAAGTGTGGTGGTTATTTACCTTGCCACGCATTGCTGAAGCCAACGAAGATATGAATGAATTCTGGGGTGAGTTACACACTTACTCAGCATGGATTCTGTTGGCATTAGTTGCTGTGCATGTCAGTGGGGCGATTTACCATTCGTACCGAAATGACGGCATTATCAGACGCATGATGCGTTGGTAAGAATTGCTGTAATGCAAAAAATTGAAGGGCCGCTTTGCGGCCCTTTTTTTGTAACCGTCAACAGGGATTTTCAGTATCGGCGTAAGTTTTCAAGCAATGTCTGGTGAAATTTATCAGGCGTCTGAATTTGTGGTGAATGCCCCAACTCTTTAAAAGTGATCAAAGTGGCATCCGGTATTTGATCAGCCACTTGCTGGCTGATTTTTGGGTAGTTACCCAGCTCAGATTGTTTGTCTTTTGGTGCCAGGTTTTTACCAACCGCTGTATTATCCTGTTCGCCTATCAGCAATAAAGTTGGCACTTGCAGATTTTTAAATTCATACACTACTGGCTGAGTCAGAATCATGTCGTAGGTCAGCGCTGAGTTCCAGGCGACAATTTCCTTTCCCGGGCCACGGAACATGCCGGCCTGCATCTCCACCCACTGATCGTATTCAGGCTGCCAGGTTCCTGCGTAATAGGTATTTTTTTGATAATTACGAATGCTCTCTGCATTGGTTTTCAGGGCATTTTGAAACCAGCCATCAATTTCACGATAGGGCACCCCTTTAGCCAGCCAGTCCTCAAGGCCTATGGGATTTACCATCACTAACTGCTGAACCTTGTCAGGGTTTAACAAAGCATGACGAGTGGCCAGCATACCGCCCATTGAATGGCCCATAACCGAATAACGCTCAACAGCTAAATGATCGAGTAAAGCGCTGGTGTTGGCGGATAATTGATGAAAGCTGAATTGATAATGCTCAGGTTTACTCGATTTACAGAAGCCGACTTGATCCGGCGCGATAACACGATAGCCATTCTCTGTCAGGAATTGAATAGTGCCTTCCCAAGTGGCTGCGCAGAAGTTTTTGCCATGCAGCAGTACCATTGTCTGACCATTGGGTGTTTCAGGCTGAATATCCAGAAAGGCCATCTCAAGTGACTGACCTTGTGAATCAAACTGGAAATAGTCAACGGTAAATGGATACTCAAAACCTTCCAGTCTGGGGCCGTAATGATTTTCCGTGGCCAGAACCGGCAAAGTGAACATCATCAAAGCGATGCAAAGCAGGCGAGACATAAACATTTTCTCCATAAACAGGATCGAGATCGATAATGGGTATCGATGCGAATACCCTCAGTTTTTTGACTCTAGCTATTTATAGCTGCTGCGATCAAACCAATTATCCAGCCAATCAATGCGATCATCAGCACCAGGATGCCCAGTAACACGGCTAGAAAGACAATATTCTCCAGCAGCGATTTTCGATAAACCTTTTCAGGCTGTTGTTGATAATCGTTCAGTAATGTCGCATTGCGTTTATTAGCTTTCCAGACAAAATCAAACACGTCGCCGGCAAGCGGTATCGCACCCAGAACCGTATCTATCATCATATTGATGATCATCCTGCCCAGAATCATTCGTGGCACGCCTATTTGGTGAGCTTTGTAGATAATGACGCTGGATAATAGTCCCCCTATAAAATCACCTATGCCAGGAATCAGTCCTATAAAACCGTCCAGTCCAATTTTATAGCCCCCCGGAAGGGTAATGCTCTCATCAAGAAACCAACTTAAACGCTCTACAAAACGACTTTTTGTTTTCATCATTCGATATCCTTTCTCTTAGGGGCTTATTGATGATACGCATATTTTAATGAGGATTTAAGCTTGACCAGTTCACCAGCAACTTTTGCTTATTCAATAATGGTGACATGTTTCCATACAGGCGGTTTGATGTCCCGTATCATCGCCTGAATGGCAATTTTTAATGTGGCTAACTGGTTAGCATACGGTAATAAAATTGCCAGTGTGACATCTTCTGTAATCACCACAGTCTAAGAGAGTCCAATTGAGTTTGGACACCCACACAGCAATCATCCTATCTGCACCAACATGGTATTTATTGAGAAACCAGGCAATAAATGATGACGGTTAGCTTTCACCAATTAAGGTTTGAGGAATGTGTTTTTGATCAAGCATCAATAAATTTTATTAGCCTTCGATCCTGCCGAAATTACTCACAGCTTGTTGCCAATAGGTGATGTCACGGCCCACTGCCTCGGCCAGTCCAGCGAGAATGAGAGGGATAAACGACTCATTGACAATCAATTCGTATTGAGAACGCTTGCGCCTACCCGAAACCTGCTCAGCCACGCTGAGTCCTTGATGCTGGCCATGACCGTAAACTGTATAGGAGGTGAAACCGACTATCTGCTCAATGGAAAGCAGGTAATCAACCAGATCTTCCTCTAGTTCCGGCGCAACATTGAGCATCAGTATGCAGATTTCCTCGTTATCTTTTTCAATAGTTGATGTGTTCATACACTGTCTCCCGAGCTGTTGAGGGGACGATGAAATGCCTTATAAATAATTGGCAGCATGAAAAGTGTCAGCAGAGTAGAGCTAATCAGTCCGCTGATCACTACAATCGCGAGAGGGCGCTGAATCTCTGATCCAGGACCGGTGGCCAGCAGCAATGGCACCAGCCCGAAAGCACAGATCGTGGCCGTCATCATCACTGGACGCAGTCGACGGAGAGCCCCCTCGGTTACGACCGTAGCAATATCCAGACCTTTGGCTCGTAACTGATTGAAGTAAGTCATCATTACCACGCCGTTCAATACTGCAATACCCAGCAGGGCGATGAATCCCACCGATGCTGGCACAGAAAGAAACTCACCCGTCACCCACAAACCGATCAGCCCGCCTGTCAGGGCAAAAGGAATGTTAGACAGAATGATTAGCGTCTGTTTAATGGAATGGAACGTCAAAAATAGCAACAGTGCGATCAATGCAAGTGCAAGTGGCACCACGAGCATTAGACGTGCGGCCGCGCGCTGTTGATTTTCGAACTCACCGCCCCATTCCAAACGGTATCCATCGGGCATCTCGACATTATCTGCTATCAGCTTCTGTGCCTCTTCTACAAAGCCCACCAGATCACGTTCTGCCACATCGGTGCGGATAACGCTGAAACGCTGACCGGATTCTCGGGAGATAATAATTGGGCCTTCGACACGGGCAACAGTGGCTATCTCTGACAGCGGAATCTTGCCACCATCAGGCAAGTCAATAAAGCTGTCGCTAAGACGCGTCAGCCCGTCACCTTCAATAGCTTCGTAGCGCAACATCAGGGGAACACGAGCGCTGCCCTCAATTACATTGCCCACATTGACACCTTCAATCTCCGCACGCAGACGGGTCTGCAGTGCATCAGCATCCAGTCCCAGCCGCCCGGCCATGATGCGATCGATACTCACTTGCAGATATTGAGCGCCTTCGTTCAGTGTTGCAAAGGTATCAATAGCACCGGGAATAGCCTCCACTTGCGTGGCGATCTGCTGTGCGAGGGTGTTGAGGGTATCCAGATCCGGGCCGAACAGTTTGATGGCGACATCACCACGCGAGCCGGTGAGCATCTCCGATACACGCATGTCGATTGGTTGCGTAAATCCATAGTTGAGCCCAACGAAACGATCCATGACCTCGCGAAGGTGTTGTTCAAGTTCTGTCTTGGTAGCGACGCGCCATTCCTCGACCGGACGCAGCTGCAGGAAAATATCAGTCTCGTTCAGTCCCATCGGATCCATGCCCATTTCATCCGAACCGATGCGAGAGACGATGCGTGCTACTTCCGGAACCTCATCAAGAATCGCACGTTCGATCTGAAGCACGATACGAGTGTTTGCCTCAAGACTGATCGAAGGAATTGTTTCCAGCTGGATGAGAATGTCACCCTCATCCATAGTTGGCATGAAGGTCTTGCCAACCAGTGGAAACACCACAAAGCTGGCGGCCAGTAATACTCCTGCAGCCCCTAAAACCAGGGCAGGGTGAAGTAATGCCTTGCGCAGCATAGGTTCATAAGTTTTTGCCAGGGTCCTGCTCAGCCATGGCTCGGCATGAGCATCAGAGCGGACAAGGAATGACGCAATGACAGGAATCAATGTCAGGGATAGCAGCAGCGATCCCAGCAGCGCAAAGACGATAGTTAAGGTTACCGGGCCGAACAGCTTCCCTTCAAGCCCTTCCAGTGTCAGTAGCGGCAGGAACACGATGACGATGATAATGATGCCGGAGGTCACAGGTGCTGCCACATCACGCACTGCACGGTAGATAATATGCAGGTGTGGCAGTCGGCGTGTGCCGCGCTGATGCGCGAGGGATGACACAATGTTTTCGACGATCACGATGGATGAGTCGACCAGCATGCCGATGGCGATAACCAGCCCCCCCAGGCTCATCAAATTGGCTGACATTCCCATCTTTCCCATCATGAGAAAAGTGAACAAGGCGGATAAGGGAAGGATGATAGCCACAGTGAGAGCGGCACGCACATTGCCAAGGAACAAACCAAGCAGAATGATAACCAAAACTACAGCTTCCAGAAGGGCAGAGGATACCGTACCTACGGCACTTTCGATCAGTACCGTACGATCATAAAAAACTCTGATCTGTGTGCCTTCTGGTAAGGTGTCTTGCAACGTCTGAAGCCTGGATTTAACGCCTTGCACAACTTCACGGGAATTGGCACCACGCAGCCCGATAACCAGACCCTGTACGGCTTCTGCTCCACCATCCGCCGTAACTGCGCCATAGCGCTCCATACTCCCAGTGGAGATACGTGCCACTTCGGCTAGCGGAATGCGATCACCCTCAGCGTTGACGACGAATGTATTGCTGATGTCTTCAAAGCCGTTAATCGCCCCTTCTACACGAACCAGAATGACTTCCTCTCCCTGGTCGATCCGTCCGGCACCATCATTTTTGTTGTTGGCGCTGAGTGCGTCGGCGATATCCTGCAAGTTAACACCCATTGCTCTCATGGCTTCACGAATAGGTTTGACTTCATAGGTGCGCACAAAGCCGCCGAGCGAGTTCACATCAGCAACTCCGGGCACGTTACGCAGCGCCGGACGAATGGTCCAGTCGAGCAGGAAGCGCTTTTCCTCCAGTGTCATGGAGGGATTGTCGATGGTAAACATAAACATGTCGCCCAGTGGTGTGCTCATCGGTGCCAGTCCACCGCTGATGCCTCCGGGGAGATTGTCCCAGACATTGCTGAGCCGTTCGCTAACCTGCTGGCGCGCCCAGTAAATATCGGTACCGTCCTCAAAATCCAGTGTGATTGAGGTGAGTGCATACTTGGATATAGAACGCAGCATGGTTTGGTATGGAATACCCAGTAATTCTACTTCCACAGGTTGTGTGATAAGCGACTCAACTTCCTCCGGAGTCATACCCGGCGCCTTGATGATGATCTTGACTTGTGTTGGCGAAATATCGGGGAAGGCATCAATAGGTATATTGAGCAGTGCGCGACCACCAAAACCAATCAACAATATTGACAGCAATAAGACCAGCAGACGCTGACTGAGGGACCATTGAATAAGTGAAGACAGCATTATTCAGCTCCACCCAAACCGAGTTGAATCCCCTTGAGAACGGCGGTGCCCTGAATGGCGATCTCCTCGCCAACCGCAATGCCTTCGGAAGCCAGATAGTTAGCGCCGATGGATTGTAGTTCCAGAGTACGTGCTTCAATCCCTGCAGCCGTTCGTACATAAACTATGGTTTCACCGCCAGTATGCACGACCGCACGGTCAGGAATGAGCACACCATTGTCGACCGGTGGCAGCACAATAGATAAGACCTGCCCCGTGGTGAAAGAAGTATTGGCGTTAAACTCCGCCAGCAATTTAATCGTCTGATTACTGCTGTCGATGACCAGATCCTTCTGGCGCAACGTCAGCGTCTCGCCACTATTGGCAATACTCAGCTGATGGCCAATCTCCAATGCTTCTGCTGCTTTGGCAGGAATATGAGTACTGACCCAACGGCGAGTGCCTGCATTCAGCATAGCAATGATTTGTCCAGCCTCTACATAGCTGCCGACGTTATACATGCGCTGTGAAAGGACGCCATCTTCCTGCGCCACCAAATAGAATTCTCCCAGTCCCGAACCCTGCTTGCGCAGCGCCTCAAGTTTTGCGCTATCGAAACCGCCTTGTGCCAGATGTGATCGTGCAGTACGTTCAGCGAAAGCGGCTTGTTGCTTTAGCAGGCGGGTTTTTGTCAAACGCTGTTTCGAGATAATTCCATCTGTGTATAGAGACTCGTCTTTGCGCAGTTCGAAGTCAGCTCCTTTCAGAGCGGAGACGGCATCTATCCAGGTATTTTGCAGGGGCAAGATGGAAGGGCTACTGAAGGTGGCGAGAATAGTGCCAGCAGTTGCACTCTGCCCGGGTATGAGGTTCCATGAAACCAGTGTACCGGCCCAAGGAGTTGTCAGGCTTGCTGCACTGTCCGGTGAGTTGACGACTGTCGCGGCATATCGTGCGCCGGAGCTCGTGTCCACTGGTATGGCTGGAGCAAAGACAATCCCCATCCTGGTTACATCTTCACTGTTGATAGGCACGATCTCCTGAGCACTCAGAGATGCGGAAAAAATTGCCAAAACAACCACAATGAATTTCTTGCGGAAAAAAAAGCTCATGGCAGGACTCCAACGATTTGGTTAAATTCAGTAATCAGGCGGGCGTGTCGCAGAGTAATCACTTCAAGCTCACGGGCACTCCGGCGCGACTGCTGTAAGGCGATGACTACCTGACTTATATCGGTCTCGCCGGTAACGAAAGCGGTTTTTGCCATTTCCCACTGCTGACGTGCCAGCTGGGCCTGCTCCTTGCTGAGTGGCAGAGATTCATTCAATGTGAAAAGCTCGTGGGCAACTTCGTGAAGTTGCAGGTTCAATTCACGGTAAGTATTGAGGTAGCGCACATCAGCTTCGACCTTGTTGCGACGTGCCGAACTTGTAGAAGCATTGACATGTGCGCGACCGCCGAAGGGGATTGTCACTGAGAGTGCCAAGGCATCTTGATAATCGTTCTGGTTACCGGCTCTTTGACGCCGTGACCCGATGCTGAGAGTGGGGCTGCCTAGTGCATCCAATTCTGTCTTGTCGATTTCGGCTGCTGCCAGATCAATATCGCTTCTTAACAGCCGCAACAAAGGATGTTCTGGGCTGACTTCTTCAGCTGTTAGGAGGGATTCGGTATGCGGCTTTGCTGGTCGCCTATTCAGACCAGTCAGCATCTGGTATTTACGTTCAGCATCAACACGAGCAGCTTCTGCTGCCAGTTCATTTCGTTGCTGGGCCAGCAGCAATGTTTGAGCCTGTAAAACATCACGCCGTGCGGTTTCGCCTGAAGCATGTAAGGACTCAGCGATTGACAATAGTTGCCGAGCATCTGCTGTAGCCTGTTTTTCTGTGGCCAACAGAGTATCTGCATCCTGCATGTCTGCCAGTACCTGGCGTAGTTTTCCTGCCATAGTCAAAGTAAAAGCTTCTTGCCACGCTGCTACCTGGGCATTGTATTGTTGTCCCCGGGCCTGCATGGCATTTCTCTCTCCCGATCGCCACAGCGGTAGAGCTATGCCATAAGTGAGCTCGCGTTCACCGAGGTTACTGAGCATTTGATCATCGATATAGTCCAGTTGCGCGCTTGGCCGGCCAGCAATCCAGCTTTCACCAACATCTACCATGGCCTGCGCCTGCTCTGTACGTACTTCGGTTTCCAAAGCTTCAGGGGCGTTGGCTAACGTCTGTTCCAGCAGGGTAGTAAAATTTAAATCTTGAGCCTTGATAAGTGGCGCATGATCGAGTTCCTGAGCGTGCAGATTTGGCGTGGTCATGAGCGCAACTAAAATGGTTAATGCTCTAAGGCGTTGTATGTGTGTTTTTTTCACTTTGTCATGTTTCCCTTGTCAGTTGGGATAGGGTGAAAGCTTTTACGTCAGCCTAAGTCAGAAGTTGTAAATAAATTGTCAACCCGTTGAGTTGACTTTTTTTTGACATGGGCCGATAGACACTGACAAAGTTATTGATTGGTGTAGGGGGTGGCAGTGAAAGTGCTGGTAATCGAAGACAATCGCGACATTGCAGCAAACATTGCTGACTATTTAGAACCTAAGGGGCATGTGCTCGATTTTGCTGCGACTGGACCACATGGTTTGAAGCTCGCGCTGAGCGAGCGTTATGACGTGATTGTCCTTGATATTATGTTGCCAGGACTTAATGGCATGGAGGTATGCAGGCGTCTGCGGAATGAAGGCAGCAACGATGTGCCGGTGCTGATGCTGACAGCGCGTGATCAGCTTGACGATAAATTAGAGGGATTTCAGGCGGGGGCCGATGATTATCTTGTGAAACCCTTTTCCGTGAAGGAGCTCGAGGTGCGGCTGCAGGCACTGATAAAATGTGGCAGCTCTCACACACCACGAACATTGATAGTGGGCGATTTACACTACGATCCCCAGACACTTGCTGCGACAAGAGCTGGTCAGCTGTTGGAACTCAATCCAGTGCAACGCAAAGTGCTGGAGCTATTGATGAGAAATACTCATCGTGTTGTCACCCGTGAAGAACTGGAGCAGCACATTTGGGGAGATATGCTGCCCGATAATGATGTGTTGCGTATGCACATCTACAGCCTGCGCAATGTGGTTGATAAACCGTTCGACACCAAACTGATTCACACTATTCATGGAGCGGGCTACCGACTGGTTGCCGAGCCATCACTTCCATGAAATCTAAAGCATCCCTTAAATTTCGAATACTCACTGCACTTGTACTTATCGTCAGCATCACTAGTTTTTTGTTTGCAGGAGGGGTGTTGCTCATCAAATCACAACTGGAGGCAAGAGTTTTCGGTGACATGGTTGCTGAGCAGTTGCGGGTGCTAACGGCGCAACTGGATGATGGCAGTTATCATGAAAATGCATTATTCACCGGCTGGGAATTTCTTATTGGTGATAAAAACACCAATATTGCCCCAGAGTTCGCTGAGTTGGAGCCAGGCTCTCATCACACGGTCTCAATGGGGGATTCGGTTTATCAGGTTGAAGTGGGCGAATGGAATGGGAGCCCTGTTTATTTGACCTACGATATTACCGAGTGGGAAGCACAGGAACATGCTGTATTACGTATGCTTCTCTATGGACTCTTTCTGGTATTGATCATGGCGATTGTCATGGGTTTGAGTGCTACACGGGCAATATTAGCACCGGTGCAGAATCTGTCGCGACGACTCATAGGTATTGAGCCGGGACAAACCGGTTTACGTATTGCTGATGATTATGTCGGCACGGAGATCGGTCAGATTGCTTCCTCGTTTGACAAATATCAGGAACGTTTAGAGAAATTTGTCGAAAGGGAGCGATCTTTTACTGCAGCGGCAAGTCACGAGCTACGCACGCCGCTGACCGTGATGATGGGCGCACTGGATGTACTCTCGGCCGATACGCATAGCCCTGCGTCGCAGCGAGCATTGGAACGTATAAACCGAGCCTGTACAGAAATGCTTGCCTTCATCGAAGCGACGCTTCTTTTATCGCGCGAAGAAAGCAGCCAGATCAATCAGGACAGCTCCATCGACCTCGCGGCCCTGGTAGAGCAATGTGTGGAAGATTATGCCGACCAGATCGCTGAAAATTCATTGCTGATAGAACGTGATTACGTTGGCACGCCGCAATTATTTCTACCCGTTAATCTGGTGCAGATAACCGTTAGCAATCTGCTGCGAAATGCTATTGAGCATACTCAGGGAGGAATCATACGGATTCAGATTAGCGACAATGAATTTTCGATCAGCGACACGGGTGAAGGTATCCCAGCCGACAAGCTAAATCAGGTGTTTGAACGGAGTTACAGTACCAAGGTTGGTGGGACAGGACTGGGATTGAATCTTGTTAGAAGAATTTGTGATCGACTGCACTGGACGATGACATTAGATAGCACGCTCGGTCACGGAACAATAGTTAAAGTGATTTTCCAGCAAAAAGATAAGCAAAACCCCTAATCCTTTTTAAGGAGATTATCGGCAAGCTAGTGCAGAAAAACCCCCATAAGAGAGGGGCTTACACTCCGAATAAACGACCAACCAAAGCCGTCAGTCCCATTGCCAACGCCCCCCAAAACACTACACGTGATACGGCTTTTGCAACGGATGCTCCACCAATCAACGCTGATATTGCACCTAGGACCGCTAATGCTATTAGAGCGCAGATGGAAACACTTACTGTCAATTGATTATTTGAAACTAAAAGCACCACTACCAATGGCAACAAAGCTCCAACCGTAAAGGTGGCAGCAGATGATAATGCGGCTTGTACTGGACGAGCGGTAAATTCCTTAGAAATTCCCAGTTCATCTCGGGCATGAGCAGCCAAAGCATCCTTATCCATCAGCTGTTTTGCTACTTGTTGGGCTAAAGACCTATCCAGACCGCGTTGAATGTAAATTGCAGTCAATTCTTCATGCTCATGAAGTGGATCAGTTGCTAACTCCATGCGTTCACGCTCAATATCGGCTTTTTCGGTATCAGCCTGAGAACTAACAGAGACATACTCTCCTGCGGCCATAGACATGGCACCGGCAACCAGGCCTGCTACGCCAGTCATAAAGATGATCTCCGTTGAAGCACCTGCCGCCGCCACACCAACAATAAGGCTTGCTGTAGAAACAATGCCATCATTTGCCCCCATTACTGCGGCACGAAGCCAACCAACATGTTGCGTTTTATGAGATTCAGTATGTTTTATCATTAAGGATCTTCCGATGTTGATTGTTTATATGCATCTGTTTGAAAAGCAGATATATGCGGCAGACTTTTACTGTTTTATAAACATAAACTTATTTTTAATAAGGTGCATGGAAAACACTTTCATAGTATTCATGATTTTGATCCGATAGTCGTCCAATAAACTTAAGTTTCCCTTAAGCATGAAGACCGACAATGCCACTTCCTTTCCTTATCAGAGTGAGCATGTCATATATGTCAAACCTGGATACCACTCAACTTGAATTTTCAGAAAAATATAACGAACTTCATGCCAAAGCCTACTTTTATAAGCATGCAGATGGTTTAGCAAGAAAATTGTCAAACTGGCGAGATCAACAGATCGCCAGAAAAGCCTTAAAAATTGCGGGTGATCCGCTGAGTGTGCTTGATGTCCCTTGTGGCACTGGACGCTTTTGGAAGGTACTGACTGAAAACCCTGAAAGAATAGTCTACGCCAGCGACAATAGTCAGAAGATGATTGATATTGGGTTGCAATATCGTGAAAAACATCTCTCAAAGAAAATACATACATTTAAAGCGTCTGCTTTTTCGTTACCAGTTAGTGACGGTTATGTAGATAATATTTTCTGCATCCGTTTGTTACATCATATTGGTCAATCTGAAGACCGTCTTAAGCTGTTAAAAGAATTTCACCGCGTCACCAAATCAACAGTGATTGTCTCGTTGTGGGTGGATGGCAATGTGAAAGCCTGGAAACGTAAAAAACTCGAATCCAACAGAACTAAACGACCATATCAAAACCGCTTTGTCATTCCCCAGCATATTATTGAAAAAGAATTTCAGGAAGCTGGTTTTCGTATAAAAAACCATCTGGATTTCCTGCCGAAATATGCGATGTGGCGGACTTATATTCTCGAAAAAGATGAGAATATGTCATGCTGAAAAGCATCAATCAAAGCAGTTTATTAGGCTCTGCTGCAAACAATAGCAGCGATACTTTCGATGTGCTTTGGCGTAACAATGCACCATGGTTTGAAGCTCCCAATATTCGTCGCGGAGGCTGGAGTGGCGTTGTGAAATGTGTAGTTGATAGCTTGGGTAAACCCGAAAAAGTCTTTATCAAGCGCCAAGAAAACCACATGACAAGAACACTGAAGCATCCAATTAAAGGTATTCCAACCTTTCTGCGCGAATACCATAATATTCAATCACTGCATGCCAAAAGAATCCCAACGCTGGATGTTTTATATTTTGGTGTCAGGTCGTCCAAAGCTATTTTGGTTACAAAAGCTTTAGAAGGATACGCAAGCCTTGATGAAATTGACTTTCAGACGCTTAATGGACGGGAGAGGAAAGCGCTAATTATTCGTATTGCCGAATTGATTCATCATCTACACCGATTTCATTACCAACATAATTGTCTCTATCCAAAACATATTATGGTTAGGTATCAAGACAATGAATGGGATGTAAAACTTATCGATCTTGAGAAGTTAAAATATCGATTATTTAAAAAAAATGCGGTCATTCATGATCTGACAACCTTTATCCGACATCTAAATGGGCTTTGGACGGCTAGAGATATCGTGGTTTTTTTTCAAGCTTATTTCGGTCAACAAAAAATTTCGTTAACGTCTAAAAAAATAATTCATCAGATGTGCAAAAAAATTCAACAGAAAGCGAATTCCAGGAAACAGTTTCAATCAGTATTTATGCCTTGATTCAGTTACAAAAGCAGATCTAGCCAGGCTAATGAATTAAGGCCATTAGATTAAGATATCTCGATATAAGAAAGGCTCTAGCTAAGAACAATTTATCCAGATAAAAAGGGTCATGAAGCAGGTTAAAGCTGATGACATCAATCAGAATCTTGTCTAGGATATGGCCATGTTTGCCTCTCAGGTATATCTGTCCCCCCCTGGCGAAATGGCAACGCTTAATTATCAAATTACATTACTTTAATACAAGGCGCTTTGGCGCCTTTTTTATATTGAAACGTCAACGGAGTGTTTATGAAGATCCCTGTGGTTAGCTTGCTTGGTTTTATTCTTCTAGGGTGTAGCAATGCATTTGCTCAATTGAATAGTGAAGAGCGACCTGACTGGCAGACAATTTTTGATAACTATGCTGCGCAAGGCACAATTGTGGTGCTGGATGAGCGTAAAGACAACGCCAAATTGATGGTATTTAATGAACCGAGATCCAAGCAACGTCTGCCACCTGCATCAACCTTCAAGGTACCGCATGCGTTGTTTGCTCTGGATGCTGGCGTGGTAAAGGATGAGTTTCAGGTGTTTCCATGGGATGGGGTTGAACGTAGTTTCGCAATACATAATCAGGATCAGGACTTGCGTTCTTCCATGCGTAATTCTGCCGTGTGGGTATACGAACTGTTTGGTCAACAAATCGGTGAGGAGAGAGCACGGCAATATTTGAACAAAATTGACTATGGCAATGCCGATCCATCAGGAGACACCAGTACCTACTGGATAGATGGTAATTTGCGAATTACCGCTCAGGAGCAGGTTCAGTTTCTGAAAAAACTCTATTTAAATGAGTTGCCGTTTGACGAAGCGGATCAGCGTTTAGTCAAAGATATTATGATTGTCAAAGCCGGAAAAGAGTGGATACTCCGGGCCAAAAGCGGATGGGAAGGACAAATCGGCTGGTGGGTAGGCTGGGTTGAATGGTCGAATGGACCAGTATTTTTTGCGTTGAACATTGATACCCCAAACCGGCTTGAAGACTTGCATAAACGCGAAGCGATCACTCGCCAGGTACTGCAGTCAATCAATGCATTACCCAAAAATTAACTGCAGCGATAGTGATGAATGAGTCTTTTAATGAACAATGATTGCTCTTGTGAGAGCGGCCCGGAAACATAATGTTGTCTGAGAATAAAACCACTGCAAACCTCAATTCCATCACCGATTTTTTCCTTGAATTGGATGCCCTGAAGCATGTTCAGCGACAGAGTTATATCAGCGTTGGGGAACGACGTGAAAACTCTGCGGAGCATTCATGGCATTTGGCGATGGCTTGTTGGTCCATCGCTAATCATTTCAAGCTTCAACTCAATATGGAAACATTATTAAAGTTGGCGCTCGTCCATGATTTGGGTGAAATTGATGCGGGCGATACGTTTCTATATGCCAAGGATCGTAGTGCAGCTCACCATGCTGAACGCTCTTGTCTGCAACGGTTAAGCGATCATCCGGGAAACAGTATTAACGATCTTAGCGATTTATGGGAAGAGCAGGAGTTGGGTGACAGCAGGGAGGCGATGTTACTTAAGGTTGTTGACCGATTACTGCCATTTTTATTGAATATCAATAATGATGGCAGACCGTGGAAAGAGCACAGTGTGAGAAAGTCGCAGGTCGCAGGAGCACATGCTTTCATTGAAGAGTTGTTTCCGGAGATTCATCAGTGGATAACCGACAATATCGAACGGGCAGTGGCAAAAGGCTGGTTAGTGAATGACTGAGCAAGCATAATGCCGTTGAGTTGGTTGATATTAAACGGATAACGATATGGTGAGAGGACTGACCTATTAAAATACTTTGGATAGTAGTGTTTGTGAGCACACTGGTTTGGTCAGGTATTGAGCCAAAAGACCAGTTAACGTGGTTTCTTGAGGTATTGCCAGCGCTAATCGGTGGTGCCGTTTTGTTATTCACGTATCAGCAATTTCGATTAACGCCGTTGCTATACCTGCTCATATTGCTACATTGCATCGTGTTGATGGTTGGTGGCCACTATACCTACGCCGAAGTCCCCTTATTTGATAATTTGCTGGGCTTTGAGCGAAATAATTATGACAAGGTTGGCCACTTCTTTCAGGGCTTTGTGCCGGCATTACTGGCAAGAGAAATATTAAAGCGAAAACATGTCGTCAATGGCGAAGTTTGGCTGGTAGTGTTTATTTTATCGATTTGTCTGGCTTTCAGCGCTTTTTATGAACTTATTGAGTGGTGGGTTGCTTTACTAAGCAATGAAGCAGCCGAAGCATTTTTAGGGACACAAGGCTATATATGGGACACCCAGTCAGATATGGCAATGGCTCTCATTGGTGCCATCGTGGCGCTGGTATTCCTTTCAGGTATGCATAATCGCCAATTGAGCAAATTACCATCCTGATTAAACTGGACCCGAAAGGATGCAGTGTAATGAATATTCGAGCATTAAAAATGATGATGGACATACCAGCTTGGTCAGGAAAAAACTAATATGCTGAAAGTGATCTACAGCAATTCGATGTCGCAGCTGGCTGCACATCTGGCGGAAACCCAGCAACAGAATCCTTTGCCACCTCTGCAGGCTGAAACTGTGATGGTGCAGAGTAATGAGCTGGCGCGCTGGCTTAATTTATTCCTGGCCTCAAACCAATCGATTGCTGCACATATTGAATTTCCGTTTCCATCTGCCTGGTTGTGGAAGTTATTTCGCCAGGTCTGGCCGGATATTCCCCGCGAATCGCCGTATTCAACCGATGCGATGAGCCTGAAAATCTTCGAATTGCTGCCAACGATCAAAAACCAGCCGGAATTTGAGGCGATCAGTCGTTATCTTGGCGAAGCAGATGATGCTCGAAAAATGCTGGATTTGTCACAACGCATTGCTGACAGTTTTGACCAGTATCTGATGTATCGTCCTGACTGGATTGCCAATTGGGAAGCGGGTAAAACAACTAACTGGCAAGGTGCTTTATGGCAGTTGTTAACCAGGGATGATCCTGAGCCGATGCACCGGGCGCGTTTACTGCAGAAGATGCAACAGGCGCTTAAAAGCAGACAGTTTCCAACTTCAATATTACCAACGCGTATTGCCATTTTCGGGCTGACAGCGATGCCACCCATCTATCTGGATTTGCTGGCAGAAATTGCTCAACTCACCGAGGTTTCAATTTACTTTCTGTCTCCCAGTGAAGGTTATTGGGGTGATCTGCTGAATCAGAAGTCACAGGCTAAACAACGACTTTTGTTTGATGATGAAGATGACTTCACCGATAACGGCCATCCTTTACTGGCCAGTCTGGGCAAACTTGGCCAGACATTTTTTGAGCAGCTACAGGCGATTCCTCATGAAGCGGAGATGCTGTACCTGCAACCCCAGGCTACTGACATCCTGAGCCAGCTTAAGCAGGATATCTATCAGCTGGATAATGCAGATGAGCTGGTGGCCGTGGCCAGTGATGACGATTCCGTCCAGATCCATAGTTGCCACAGCGCCATGCGTGAAGCCGAAGTATTACATGATCAATTATTAAACTTGTTTGAAAAACACCCCGATTTATCGCCCACCGATGTGGTGGTGATGACACCGGATATCGAAGTGTATGCTCCGGCGATAGAAGCCGTTTTCAGTAGCCAGCCTGCTGAACGGTTCATTCCCTTCAGTATCGCTAATAGGGGGGATGCACAACAGCAGACCATTATTGAGACATTTACCGATTTACTCGGGCTGCCCCAATCCCGGTTTGATGCTGAGACCATTATGCGGCTTTTGGAATGTACGGCCATCCAGCGTCAGTTCAGACTGGACCATACAGATCTGGATACCATTCGTGGCTGGTTACGCCAAACCCAGATCCGCTGGGGACTGGATGGCAAGGACAAGCAGGCATTGGGTTTACCTGCGTTGGATGCCAATACCTGGCGAGCTGGATTGGACAGATTATTGCTGGGATATGCCTTACCACCGGCGGAACGCGATCAATGGCAGTTATTTAATGCGCAGTTACCAGTCGGTGGTATATCCGGTGATCGTGCCCAATTAATGGCGCAACTCCATGCGTTTATTGATCAACTCAGCCAATTACGTAATGAATTAAAGCGGCCGAGAACGCCGTCTGACTGGCAAATATTGCTTATGGACTGGCTGCGTAAATTGTTTTCGGTGCGAGAAGAAAACGAGCAACTGCAACTGGATGCGATTTTGAAAGCGATAGATTCGCTGACCGAAGCGGCAGTGCTAGTTGGTTTTGAACAAAAAATATCGATTGAGCTGTTGCGCGACTGGCTGGACCTGCATATTGAACTGCCCAGTGCCGAGCATCAGTTTATGGGCCGCGGCCTGACTTTCTGCGATATGGTGCCGATGCGTAGCATTCCCTTTGATGTGGTCTGCCTGATAGGCATGAATGACAACAGCTATCCGCGTCGCCAGCCCAAACCCGGATTTGACTTGCTTTCCAGCGATTATCGGCGGGGTGACCGCTCACGTCGGGATGATGATCGTTATCTATTTCTGGAAGCAATTCTCTCAGCGAATCGGCATCTTTATATCAGCTATGTGGGGGCCAGTATTCATGATAACTCGCCGATCCCACCGTCGGTGCTGGTCAGTGATTTTGCCGATGTGCTTAACAGGCGCTTTCAGACCGTTGACGGCACTGATATCTGGGAGCAGTTACTTACACGACATCCCTTACAGGCGTTTAGTCCACGCTATTTTTCGGGGCAGGGTGAAACATTATTCAGTTTTAATACTGAAGCCTGTCCACCAGTACAAAAACTGTCTGAAGCAACAAACTGGTTTGCCGGACCACTGCCTGAAGCTGATGAAAGCTGGCGCTTTGTCAGTCTGCATCAACTGATCAGCTTTTTCAGTCATCCGGCAAGATTTCTGGCCCAGCAGCGACTGGGTATCAACTTTGAAAATGATGATGCGACGCTGGAAATTCGTGAACCATTTGTTTTAAATGGACTGGAAGCCTGGTCTGTCCGGCAACAAATGCTGGAGGGCAGATTAAACGCACTGGATAAAGCGCAGATCCAACCAGTGATACAGGCGACAGGGGTATTACCACAAGGACATTTTGCCGATTTGTTATTTGATCAGCAGATGGAAACGGTCGATGCCTTTACTGATAAATTACAACCGTTAACCAGCTCTCAGCCAATGCAACCATTGGCCTTTGAATTTGATCTTGGTGACTTCACCTTGACCGGCCAGCTTGAGGGACTTTCAACATCCGGGCTGTTGCATTACCGGCTGGCAAAAATGAAAGCCAAGGATCTGTTAGGTTTGTGGTGTTCGCATTTGGTGTTGAATTGTGTCAGCCCTGAAGGTGTGGCCTTACAAAGCCAATTACAATGTGAAGACAACTATCTGCAACTGAACCCTGTGAACGAGCCGGAACAATTGCTGGCCGATTTATTAGCGATTTACTGGCAAGGTTTACATCAACCGATTTCACTATTGCCACAAACCAGCATGGCTTATGCTTTAGCAGAATTGAATGCCGGAAAAGCCGATCCGGAGAAAGAAGCGTATAAAGCCTGGCAATCCTCAAGATTTCACCAGGGTGAAGAGTCTGATCCCTATCATCAATTACTGTTCAACGAATTACCGTTGAATGATCAATTCCGCGACCTGGCGCTGCGAGTGTATGAGCCTTTATGGGATGCGCTGCAGGGAGACAAGCTATGAAACAGTTTGATCTGCTGCAAACACCACTTCACGATGTCAATCTGATTGAGGCCAGTGCCGGCACCGGCAAAACCTTTACTCTGGCCGGCTTGTATCTGCGTTTGATTCTCGAACATCAGCTCAATGTCGATCAGATTCTGGTGGTCACCTATACCCGAGCTGCAACACAGGAGTTGCGGGATCGTCTGCGGAAAAAACTCAGTGATGAACGCAAGCTGATTCTGAATGAACAGCCACACCGCAACGAAGATTTGAAACGACTGGATCTGGCGATTCAGAGTTTTGACGAAGCGGCGATTTACACCATTCACAGTTTCTGTCAGCAGGTGCTGAAAGACTTTGCCTTTGAGTCTGGCAGCCCGTTTGAAATGGATTTGATTGGTGATGACCGTGAGTTATTACTCTCCGTCACCGATGACTTCTGGCGACAAAATGTGGTGCAGGCGGATAGCGATTTCAGTGCCTATTTACTGGCCAGAAAACAAACTCCGGAAAGCCTGCTGCAATCGATCCGTAATCTGGTGGCGAAACCCTATCTGCAGATTCAGTCGTTACCGGAAGTTGACGCAGAGGCGATCACCGAAGCATTGAATAATGCCTTCTCACATGCCAGCCAATGCTGGCAAAAAGAGTCTGAACAGATTACTGCCTTTCTGCACAGTGGTGGTCTGAGCAAAACCAGTTACAAACCTGAGAAAGTTGAAAGACTGCTGGTTCTGCTACAACTTGTTTTCAATGAACAATCCTGTCCGTTAGCCTGGGATGAACTGCTGGAGTTGGCCACGCTGGAAAAAGCCGAGGCCAGTTTGAAAAAAGGCACGGCGTTACCAGAGCTGAGATTCTGGTCAGCCATGGATACGTTAAAACAGCGTTATCAGGATTTGCACAATGTTCGAGCATTGCAATTACAGCAATTACGCCTGCAATTGCTGAGCTATATCCGGGAACAACTGCCACAACAGAAAATCCAGCAGCAGGTGCAGTCCTACGATGATCTGCTAATCAATCTTGCTCAGGCACTGCAAGGTCCGCAAGGTGAGTGGCTCATTACACGATTGCGTGAACAGTTCAGGGCTGCCTTGATTGATGAGTTTCAGGATACCGATCCGGTGCAGTACGATAACTTCCGGCGGGTTTTTGCTGACAGTGGCCTGCCGGTGTTTTTTGTCGGCGATCCCAAACAGGCGATCTACAGTTTCCGTGGCGCCGATATTTTCACCTACCTCAAAGCGAAACAGGATGCAGATGAAACCTATACCTTAGGTAAAAACTGGCGCTCACATATTTCATTGGTCGGCGCAGTTAATCGCCTGTTTATGCAAACCGCTACGCCGTTTATTTATGAGCAAATCCCGTTTGTTGAAGTGGATGCTTCGCGTGATCAAAAGCCGGCTTTGCAAGTCGATGAAGGTGAACAGGCGGCCTTGCAGTTCTGTTTTGTGGAAAGCGACAAACCGTTAAACATTGACCCGATGAAAAGCACGGCAGTCGAAGTGACTACTAACGAAATTGCCCGCTTACTGAATCTCGCTGCCGACAATAAAGCTCGATTGCTGGATGAAGACAGTCAACAGACAAGACCGCTTACAGGTGGCGATATTGCCGTATTAGTGCCCAGCCATGCTCAGGCCGAATTGATTCAGCAGGCATTACGGCGTCGAGGCATTAACAGTGTGCAGCAGGGTAGGGAAAATGTGTTTGCTTCCCGGCAGGCTGCCGATCTGTCCTGCTTAATGCTGGCATTGGCACAGCCCGATCATCATCAACGACTCAGCACAGTATTGGCAGGTCCATTATTTCAGTACTCTGCGGAAGATCTGTATGCGATTCAGCAGGATGAATTACGTTGGAATGCATTAATGGATCAGCTGCAATTGTTACAGCAACGCTGGCAGCAATCGGGTTTTATGGCGATGTTCCGGTCATTGTTGCAGCTGGATAATGGTCTGCAACGGTTACTTGAACAGGCGGATGGCGAACGGCAGTTAACCAACTTTCTGCATCTTGCCGAATTAATCCAGGCTGAATCCGCCCGGCAGAATAATCATATTGAAGCAGTGAATCAGTGGTTTGCCAGACAGCAGGAAGCCAGTGCGACAGAAGACGAAACAGCACAGTTGCGACTGGAAAGTGATGCGGCGCTAGTCAAAATCATGACCATTCATTCGAGTAAAGGGCTGGAATATCCGATTGTATTCTGTCCATTTAACTGGACGGCAAAATTCAATCGAACCAAGACGGATATCGTTGAATTTCATGATCCACAAAATCAGCATCAACCCAGTGTTGCATTGGCCGAACCGCTTTTATCCAAAGCGCAGTTAGTGGCAGAACAGGAGCAACAGGCTGAATCATTACGTCTGTTGTATGTAGCGTTAACCCGTGCCAGAGAACGCTGTGTAATTGTCTGGGGCAATGTCAGAGATGTGCAGAAATCCGCTCTCTACCAACTTTTGCATGGTGAAAGTTCAGAAGACATGCATGAAGATTTACAACGTCTGGCATCCAGCAGTGCTGGCAGTATTGCTGTGATCCAGTATCAGCCCCAGCCAGCCGTTATATATCAGTCTGCTCAATCAGACACGGCAATTTATCAGGCTCGTCGCTTTAAAGGCGAAATCCATAAACCTTGGCGGATTGGCAGTTTTTCGTTGTTAAGTCGAGGCCATGTCTCAGAACAACCCGATTACGACGCTGAACCGGTGACGGTAGAAACCGAGATGGTCTTACAACGGAGCAGCAAAGATCGATTTGGCTTTGAACGGGGGCGTCAGGCCGGTAATTTCCTGCACAAATGTCTGGAAAATATTGAATTTGATTCAGCTGATAACAGCCAAATCAGCCAAACGGTATCGCGTTTACGGCCACAGTTTGGTCTGGATTTAAACTGGACTGAAGTGGTTACTGACTGGTTGCAGGCGGTGTTGCAGACACCATTGAATGCTGACAATGGTGTGCGATTATCTGATTTACCGGCAAGTCAGCGGATTAATGAAATGGCGTTTTATTTTCCGGTGGCCGGTTTGAATGTGGCCGGCTTAAAAAATGCGTTGCAGCAGACGGCCAAAGATTCTATCTGGCAGAAACTGGCAGCCGATCTGCACTTTCACGAACTCACCGGCTTTATGAAAGGCTTTATCGATCTGGTATTTGAATATGAGGGCCGTTTTTATGTGGCCGACTATAAATCCAATCACTTGGGGTCAGAACAGTCACAGTATCAAGGTGAAGCCTTGCAGAATGCGATGCTCAGTCATGGGTATCCGTTGCAATATCTGATTTACAGTCTGGCGTTACATCGACATCTGCAACAACGTTTACCGGATTATAATCCGGAACAGCATTTTGGTGGCGTTTACTACCTGTTTTTACGTGGCATGCAGCCGGAGTGGTCACAAACCGGTGTGTTTTTTGATCGGCTGGACAGGACATTACTGGAAGCAGTGGATCAGCTTATGGCAGGTGTTCAATGAATGCCTTAAAACTACTGCGAGAAGCGGGATTTTCCGAGCTGGCTTATCAGTTTGCAGCCTATATTAGCCGTCAGCAACAGAATGAAGAGCCAATCGTTACCCTGACGGCTGGACTACTAAGCGAAACCATTAGTGAAGGGCATGTGTGCCTGAATCTGAATGACTTCCAATCACTTAATCCGGTTATTCAGAGCGCGATTCCTGAAGCCTCACTGTGGTTGGAGCTTCTGCAAAACAGTGAGGTTATCGGTGCTCCTGGCGAATTTAAACCTTTAGTACTGACATCCGATGGCTTGTTATATCTATATCGCTACTGGCAGTCAGAACAACAGGTAGCAATTGCCATACAAAGGCGATTGAAGGACGGGGACACCCTGCCAGCAGCAGAAAATCTGTCGACATTTATGGTGGAGTGGCAAAATAATCTGCCCGATACCGACTGGCAGAAAGTTGCGGTATTAAGTGCGTTACGCCGACAGTTGTGTGTGATTTCAGGTGGTCCAGGCACCGGGAAAACCACGGTGGTGTTAAAAATTCTGCAATGTCTGCAATTAAACGACGATAAACCACGGGTAGCTTTGGCGGCCCCGACAGGAAAAGCTGCGGCTAGACTGCAACAAGCAATCAGTCAGCATACTGGTGAGCAATATGTTGCTAAAACGCTGCATCGCTTACTGGGCATCAGTGCACGTTTTGATCAGGGGCGCTATTCAGCAGAGCGTCCATTGCCGGTTGATATGCTGATTGTTGATGAAGCGTCGATGATTGATATCAATCTGATGGCAATTACACTGAAAGCCTTACCATTGCACGCAAGGTTGATTTTATTGGGCGACAGTGATCAATTAGCCTCAGTGGAATCCGGCGCAGTACTCGCTAACTTATGTGCCGACACACCGGATTTTTCGGCTGATTTCCGATCCTGGGTGAAACAGATCAGCGAAATAGAGCTACCGGTTTCGAGAGATGACAATCCCTTGCAGGATTCGCTGGTCAAATTAAAGCACAGCTATCGTTTTGCAGCGGGAGGGCAGGTCGGTCAACTGGCTCAGGCAGTCAATAGAGGAGATGCTGAACAGGTAACGGATTTATTGGTAAATCAATCCTTATCCGCCTTAACTGTGCCCTCAACAGAGAATATCCAGGCCCAGTTACTCAACGGATATCAGCATTTTATTGAGACTATCGAAAAACGGGCAGATGCGGTGAGTTGTATTCAGGCATTTGAAGCGTATCGGATGCTTTGTGCGGTGAAAAATGGAGCGCAATCGGTGTATTCGGTGAATCAACTGATGAGCCAGCTTCTGGCAAAACGTGGCTGGAGAACAGCGCAGCCATATTATCCGGGGCGGCCAGTGATGATTACGCAGAATCATTATCGGCAGAATCTGTTTAATGGTGATATTGGTTTGGTTTTGCCGACTGCCGAAGGGGAACTGCAGGCCTGTTTTCTATTCGGTGAGGAGTTACGCTGGTTGCCATTAAGCCGTTTACCGGCCCATGAAACAGTGTTTGCGATGACGGTACATAAAAGCCAGGGATCAGAGTTTGACCACGTCTCACTGTTATTACCCCAGGAAGATTCGGTCGTGTTAAGTCGGGAGCTGGTTTATACCGCGCTTACCAGAGCAAGGCAAAACGTGAATATCCTGTCGACACAGCCTGTTTTGCAGCAGGCAGTATTACGTCGACATCAAAGGGAAAGCGGATTGGCGCGGTTACTCGCCAATATCCGCTAGACGATTTGTTAATAATCCTTTTGTACAGCCGTCGGGTTTACCTTGCTGTAATCGGGGTTAGGTTTTAAATCTTCTGTCAGCTCGGGTGGGATATGTTTATTGGCATCCGGACCATCCAGTAATGCACCGGCACGATCGGGTAATACTTTGCGTTCGGTGAAATTACCAAGCTTGTCATAACCTTCAGTCAGATGATCAAACATTTCTTTGTAAGGTGCTGCAATTGATACAAACAGATTGGCTGTTTTTTCGTGATAGGCATGCACTTCTTCTCGATAGGCATCCAGTTCGGCTTGCGTCTGCGCTAATTGACGTTCATGCGCCTGGGTCAGTTGTTTCATCTGTTCCGGGCTGCCAACGGGTTGCCGCCGACCCAACAGAAACCCCAAAATACCTGTAATTACTGCTGCAACAATGCCGATGGCCCATATTTCGATTGATGTCATGACAAATCCCTAATGAAATCTTTACTAAAAAGCTTATTATTTAACGTTACGATGTGGCAGAAAGTCTGCTGTGACTGACTACAGCATAGCTTGCATCAGAATAGTCCGCAAACCGATAAGCTGATATACGAGACATTTAAAGTGTTTAATATCCCATCAGGATTTCGAGACCGAATTGGCACAGATTAAGGAGAGCATATGGCACAACCCATGTTTGTAGGACAGGCTGAGCTACCGGTTTTTTTGTTACCCCAAATGGCCAACCGTCACGGTCTGGTGGCTGGAGCTACTGGCACCGGGAAGACCGTGACCCTTCAGGGACTTGCTGAAGCTTTCAGTAATATTGGTGTACCCGTGTTTGCTGCGGATATTAAAGGCGATTTATCTGGTATTAGTCAGCCTGGTAAACCGCATCCTAAAATCAGTGAACGTGTCACCTTAATGCAGCTGGAGGACTTTCAGTTTTCGGGATTTCCAACCACCTTTTGGGATGTGTTCGGTGAACAGGGGCATCCTGTTCGTACCACCATTTCCGATATGGGCCCATTACTGTTATCCCGGTTGATGAATCTCAACGATACGCAGCAAGGTGTGTTAACACTGATATTCCGGGTAGCGGATGATAATGGCTGGCTGGTGCTGGATCTGAAGGATTTACGTGCCATGCTGCAGTTCGTCGCTGAAAATGCAGGCGAATTCAGGACGTTATATGGCAATATTTCTGCGGCCAGTGTGGGGGCAATTCAACGCCGGTTACTGGTATTGGAAGAGCAGGGGGCGGACAAGCTGTTTGCGGAACCGGTATTAAATCTCGATGATTTGCTGCAAACCGATGTGCATGGCAAAGGCGTTATTAATTTGCTGACAGCCGATAAATTGATGCAGTCACCGCAGTTATACAGCACCTTTTTATTATGGCTGCTGGCCGAATTGTTTGATCAGTTGCCGGAAATCGGTGATCCGGAAAAACCCAAATTGGTGTTATTTTTTGATGAAGCGCATCTGATATTTGATGATGCACCCAAAGCACTGCTGGACAAGATTGAACAGGTGGTGCGATTAATTCGATCCAAAGGTGTTGGCGTCTATTTTGTGACGCAGAATCCGACTGATATTCCCGATAGTGTATTAGGTCAGCTGGGTAATCGTATTCAACATGCACTGCGTGCCTATACTGCCAAAGATCAAAAAGCAGTGAAAGCAGCGGCAGAAACCTTTCGTGATAATCCGGCGTTTTCCACCACGGAAGTGATTACTGATTTGGGCGTTGGAGAGGCGCTGGTATCAATGCTGGATGAAAAGGGGCGTCCGCAGATTGTGCAACGCACCATGATCAAGCCTCCTCAAAGTCAGATTGGACCCATTACGCCTCAGCAACGTCAGCAGTTATTGCGAAGCTCTCTGCTAGCCGGAGTGTATGACAAGATTTTGGATCGTGAGTCTGCCCATGAAGTGCTAGCTGAACGCGCTGAAAAAATGCAGCAGGCAGCTTTGGCAGAAAAGAATGAAGCAATGAAGGTAACGGTGAAACCATCGCGTGCGAGTAATCGTCAATCAATATTTGAAGCCTTTGCCAAAAGCGCGATGCGCTCGATTGGAAGCCAGATTGGTCGACGCTTAGTGCGTGGAATATTAGGTTCTCTGTTGAGAGGAAAATGATTTTTTAGTTATGTCGCTGACAATTCAGTAAAAATCATTTTACTTTTTGTGGCATTTTTCATTTGTAACTTTCGCCATAATTTTTTGGAACGGTTTGAAAGTTTTGCTTCCTGCTGATAAGCGCGGAAAAAAAACAGACGATCTTTTTCGGACCAGTTACCACCAGAGTGGCGATAAAGCGTAATCAAATCGCGATGAATGGCATTTTTTTTAAAAAGTTGCCATTTGAGCTTTTCCAGATCAATAAACCGGACTCGCCATGCACCATTCACATATTTAACAAAGATATGTTTTGGATACAGACAGTTGTGCTGGTAGTGATGCTGATGCATTAATCTCAGGTTTTTGGCAACTTCAGTGAGTAATGCACGTTTTTGCGGACGATCCAGTTTCAGTGAAGCGATATCCAGCGGTTGATAATCAGTAAGTGCCTTGGTCACCAGGATGGCTTTCATGCCACGCTGCCCAAAGAACAGCGCATTCAGGGTGGGGATATTTTTTTTGGTTAAACGCCTGATATTGCGGTATTCCTTGTAGAAGGTAGCTTGACCTTTAAAAGGATGTAATAGCGTTTTACTGGAGTGATTTTCCTGGCGTTTGATAAAAACCTCGACGGCTCCCGAATCAACCTGAATAGGTTGTTTTATAACGCCACTCCAGCCACCTCGACGTACGTTGGGTTCTTCAAACCAGTTGGTATAAAGGTGCCACAGTGAGTCAAAGTTAAGACTGCTTTTTTGGGAAGCTGAGTCGTCTGTAAGAAGCAATTTAGATACCGTCCTAGCGCCACTAATATAAACCAGTATCTGAGGATATTGCATAACCAAGTGAATATTCAAGTCATTTGTAATAGTTCTGTAATAAATAGTGTTATTTTTTTTTAGGATTACCGTTATAAACTCAGATTATTTTTGCGCTTTACGCTTTCAAGAGCAGATTTTTATTAGTCAAAACTGTCACCAAAATGTCAGTCTATTCTGCTTTACAGTAGAATAAGCTTGAGTAACCAAACTTAAAGGAAGCCTCATGATAGATCCGAAAAAATTCGATGAAATCGCCGACACTATTACCCGTGCCTTGCCACCAGGCTTACTGCAGATGCGTGAAGACGCTGAAAAGAATATTCGTGCTGCAATGAGCTCTACGTTTAACAAGCTGGATTTAGTGACCAGAGAAGAGTTTGAAGTGCAGTCGCAGGTGTTGCTACGTACCCGTGAAAAGCTGGAAGCTCTGGAAAAACGTGTAGAAGAACTGGAACAGCTCAATACAAAATAAACGTTTTACCATCACTAAAAAGGACGTTAGTAGAGAAATGAAAAAATCAGTGATTTTGATCCCATCAGCGCTGCTGGTGTTGATCATGCCAATGATGGCAGGTGTTCAGGCAGATACGTCTACACAATCTGCTGCTACGATCAGTCAAAACCATAAGCAAAGCCTTGAAGGACATTGGGTGGATACCTCAGGACGTGGGGTTTTAACCTTTGATAATGGCATCGCATTTTTATCACCAGCCGGTGAAGCTGATCCACAGAATACCTATCAGGTTGAATTATCAGCTGATGATCAGTTGACGATGATACCTGCAGAGGGCAGCAAAAAAACCAATAAAACCATTACCACCGAAGTGGACTGGCAGAAACAAAGCTTCAGTTTCAAAAATGGACTTTATAACTTTGTGCGTCCACCGCAGATAAGTGCACAGGAATTGGATAGCTATTGGCATGAAGAAGCTGATATGCAGGGCGCAAAGCATATCCGAGCCATGGAATATAAAGATAATGCCACACGCTACGATTACTATTGGTGGCGGGTTACCCAGGCATTGGGCACCTTTCAGAAAGGAGTTGATAGGGACGTACCGTTAAAAATGCAGCATGGTTTTGTGTTTACCGACCCTAAATCAAGCAGTCCCTATGTACATTATGCAATCAAAAAAGAGGGTGACACCATTCATTACGTAGATCGTAATGGTGCTACCTGGTCAGAAACCAAAACCGATACGCTTTACGTCTATGAAGTGCCAAAAGGCTTTAAAGAGATGAAAGACTGGATGACACCTTGATAACTCCGGCGTATATTTCTCCACATTTTTATCATTAGAGAATCCTATGTCTACATTTGAAAATGTCACGGTAACCCGTGAAGCCAATATCTATTTCGATGGCAAAGTCACCAGCCGCAAAGTCACCTTTGAGGATGGCAGCTATAAAACGCTTGGCATTATGATGCCGGGTGAATATAAATTTGGCACCGAGAAAGCCGAGTTAATGGAAATTCTCGCCGGCCAGCTGCGCTACCGTCTCGATGGCGACACCGAGTGGACACCGATTACCTACGGTCAGTCATTCAATGTACCGGCTAATTCATCATTTGATATCGAAATCACCGAATTAGTCGATTATTGCTGCAGTTATCTTGATTAAATTGTATTGAAAATGATTTTGCTAAACCGCCGTATGTTGCAGTACGGCGGTTTTTTTATGTCTTTTACCACACCTTCTGTCATTAAATCGTCATTTAACCTTCATTTATCGGTCATATACAAACCTTAGCATTCGATTGTGAACCGCAATACTGCGGTGCTAAATATTGCGAAAGGTGATGATATGACTGCAACCAAGACATCTCAATCGATTCTCTCAATTGATAATCTTGGTATTACCTATCCAGGTGGTATTGAAGCATTACGAACAACTTCAATCGACTTTCAAGCTGGCAAATTCAATGTACTGCTTGGATTATCAGGAGCCGGAAAATCGTCGTTATTAAGGGCACTGAATCATCTAGTCAAACCGACTTCAGGTAAAGTGATTTCAGCCGAATTCGGGGTATTGAACAATCAACGTACCCTGCGCCGACATCGCCGTAAAACCGCTATGGTTTTTCAGCACCATCAATTGATCCTGCGTCACACCGCTTTACAAAATGTGCTGATGGGTCGGCTGGGTTATCACTCATTCTGGCGTAGCCTTATGCCGATGCCTAAAAGCGATTTGGAGCTGGCATTACATTGTCTGGATAGGGTCGGGTTGGCGGATAAAGCCATGACGCGTGTTGATCAGTTATCTGGGGGGCAGCAGCAACGAGTCGGTATTGCTAGAGCCTTGGCTCAGCAGCCCACCATCATTCTGGCGGATGAACCCGTTGCCAGTCTGGATCCTGCTACTTCCGAAAAAGTCCTGTCTCAGCTGAAAAAAATCTGTGCTGAAGACGGTATCACCAGCATTGTGTCTTTGCATCAGCTTGAATACGCCAAACGTTTTGCCGATCGCATTATTGGTCTGGCCAATGCACAAGTGGTGTTTGATGCTGCCCCTGAACAGCTTGATGACAAACAACTGGCGTTGATTTACCAGCAACCTGCTGAAAAAAATAAGTCCACCCAAGATAGCCAACCCAAATCCTCCCCTGAACGTTTACCTACTAAAACTGCAACACAACTGGAGATTGCCTGATGAAACTGTTTAAACAATTACTGTTAGCGACATCCTTATTGGTCACTGCCGTTGCCCCAAGCATGGCGGCTGATGCTGACCCAGATCCGGATACGTTAAAAGTTGCCTTACTTCCCGATGAAAATGCGTCAGAGCTCATCAAGCGGAATCAACCGTTAAAAGACTATCTCGAATCCACGCTGAATAAAAAAGTAGAGTTGATTGTCACCACCGATTATTCCTCGATGATTGAGGCGATGCGATTTGGCCGTATTGATTTAGCCTATTTTGGACCACTTTCTTATGTGATGGCGAAATCGAAAAGTGAGATTGAACCGTTTGCTGCCATGGTGATAGATGGGGTGCCGACTTATCGTTCTATTCTGATTGCCAACGTCGATTCCGGTGTGGATTCATATGCGGATATCAAAGGTAAAAAAATGGCCTACGGTGACCGGGCTTCTACCTCCAGCCATCTCATCCCTAAAACGGTGCTGTTGGAAGAAGGTGGGATCGAAGCAGAAACTGATTATGAACAGCATTTTGTGGGAAGCCATGATGCCGTTGCAGTGAATGTGGCCAATGGAAATGCCGATGCCGGTGGCTTGTCTGAAGTGATTTTCAAGTATGTCGTAGAACGCGAACTGATTGATCCGGCGAAGGTAAAAGTGCTGGGTTACAGTAAGCCGTTTCCTCAATACCCTTGGGCCATGCGTTCAAACCTGAATGATGAACTGAAAGTACAAATCAAAGACGCCTTTATCAGTCTGGATGATGAAGAAGTGTTGAAGAACTTTAAAGCCGAGGGTTTTGCACCGATTACCGATGCAGACTATGACGTGATTCGTGATATGGGCAAATTACTGAATCTTGATTTTTCCAAGATGTAAGGTTGATTTATGACTACCCATGTCCTTGAACAATCAGAGGCACTGAAACGTTACAGCCAGCGCTGGAAAAAACAAACTCTGCAAGTGATGGCCTTATTGGCCATCATTCTGCTGGCAGCCTGGTATGTTGATGTCCTTAATTTTGAATTACTGGCGAATGGTTTGCCCGCTATTGGCACATTGGCCAGTGAATCATTTCCACCCGACTTTACCCATCTTCGTGACTGGTTTTCACCCTTATTGGATACCCTGGCGATGAGTATTGCCGGCACAGCAATCGCGGTGATGTTTTCAGTCCCGATGGCGTTTCTGGCTGCACGAAATACCTCACCACATGGTGTGGTGTTTCAACTGGCCCGGGTGGTATTAAATGCGTTGCGGTCGGTCCCAGAACTAATCATGGGGATTATTTTTGTTGCCGCTGTGGGATTTGGGGCATTACCCGGTGTCCTGGCTTTGGCACTGCATTCCATCGGTATGGTGGGCAAGTTCTTTGCTGAAGCGATAGAACATGTGGATGAAGCGCCCGTTGAAGCAGCCCGAGCAGCCGGCGCTTCGCCAATGCAGGTGTTATATCACGCCATTCTGCCACAAGTAATGCCTCAGTTTGCCGATGTGGCCATTTATCGCTGGGAATATAACTTCCGTGCTTCCACGGTCATGGGCATGGTCGGAGCCGGCGGCATCGGTTTTGAGCTGATGGGGTCGCTACGCATTATGCAGTATCAGGAAGTATTTGCGATTCTGCTGGTGATTCTGTTGATGGTTACGCTGGTTGACGCATTAAGCGGCGTGTTACGCAAAAAATTCAAGTAAAGGATGACAATGAAACCAAAACTGGTGATTACCCATAAAGTACATGATGAAGTGCTGGAAATGCTCGCACCGCATTGTGATGTGATAACCAATCAGACAACTTGCAGTCTTTCACGGCATGACACCATTCAGCTGGCAGCGGATGCGGATGCGTTAATGGTGTTTATGCCGGATCGGGTTGATGCTGATTTCCTAAAGGCCTGCCCGAAATTGAAAGTAATCGGTGCTGCATTAAAAGGTTACGACAATTTTGATGTGGAAGCCTGCACGGCGAACAATGTCTGGCTGACCTTTGTGCCGGATTTACTGACCGTTCCCACGGCTGAATTGACCATTGGTCTGATGGTCGGGCTGATCCGCCATATTCGGGCGTCCGATGAACATGTGCGAAGCGGTTATTTTAAAGGCTGGCGACCACAATTTTATGGGCTTGGCGTTGAAGGCTCTACCATTGCCATTATCGGCATGGGAGCGATTGGTCAGGCGATTGCTCAAAGGCTATCTGGCTGGGATGCAAAATTAATTTATACCGATCAGCAGCCTTTGTCTGCTAAAAAACAGGCGGCATTAAACCTGGAGTTTGTGTCACTGGATGAAGCGCTTGCACAGGCAGATATTGTGATTATGGCCTTGCCTTTAAACGCGCAAACGCAGCATTTAGTGAATGAACCGCGTTTAAAGCAGATGCAGTCCGGTGCGTTTTTGGTTAATCCTTGTCGCGGTTCAGTTGTCGATGAAGCTGCCGTTTTACGCATGCTGAGTAAGGGCCATCTGGCTGGGTATGCCAGTGACGTATTTGAAATGGAGGATTGGGCAAGAGCGGATCGACCAGGTGAAATCGATCAGGAGCTGTTGACGCATCCCAAAACACTATTCACCTCACATATCGGTTCAGCTGTAAGCAAGGTACGACTGGCCATTGAACAACGTGCCGCTGAAAACATTCTCAGCGTATTACGAGGTGAACAGCCACTTGATCCAGCAAATCAGTTATCTGACAAAAAGGAAATGTCATGCTCAACCTGATCTGGCTGAAAAGCCTGATAACCGTGATCGAGCAGCACAGTTTTCAGGCGGCGGCCAGTCAATTGGGTTTGGCTCAACCTACCATCACACAGCATATTCAAAAGCTGGAAGAAATGCTGAAGGTGTCACTGATTCAGCGAGGACGTAGTGGCTGCCAGCCGACAGAACATGCGTTAAGGTTGTTGCCTTATGCTGAGAGCATGTTACGTCTACAGGACAGAGCGTTACTGGCAATTAAGTCACCCAAGCTTAAAGTGGGCGCCAGTTCCAATATCGGTATTTATCTATTGCAGCCTTATTTACATGATTTCCTTCGCCATCAATCACAGGAGGAAGACAAGCTGGACTTACTGATTGATAACAATCCTACAGTTGCTGACAAACTGGAAAACGCTGAAATCGATATTGCCCTGATGGAATGGTGGTCATCTAAAGCCGGGTTTGAATCGCAAACCTGGAAAATAGAACCTTTGGTGTTGATTACACCCACGGATCATCCGCTGGCAAAGCTGCCATCAATAAGTAAATCAATTTTAGCCGGACTGGATTTGATAGGCGGTGAATCGGGGAGTGGAACAGGTCGATTGCTGAAAACGTATTTACAGGATTTTCAGCAGATGCCCAAAGTCACAATGCAACTAGGAAGCACAGAGGCTGTGAAACAGGCAGTTCGGGCGGGGCTGGGTATCTCACTGGTATTTGCCTCTGCCGTTGCCGATGAGGTAAGGCATGGAAGTTTATGCGCCATTCCGATTGAAGATAATGCTTTAAGAAAGTCCATCCAACTTGTCTGGCGACAACACCCGGCCGCTCAACAGAAACGGCCGGAGTTTGTCGATTATCTGCTACAGGATAATCCCTAGGGTCTGTTTACTCCCAATCGTAAACCAGATTCAGCCGATAATTGGTATCAGTCGTTTCAGCATCGCCGGCTGGTTGACTGTTGTACTGACTTCTCAGGCTGGCGCGTAGCTTCCAGGCTTCATCGTTGGTAATTGGCAATTCAGCGCCAAAATTAGTGACCAGCAGATAATTTTGTCCGGGGCTGCTAAACGAAGGGTAGTAAGTTAAATCGTGAAACAGATTCATTCGGCTATTGAGGTTGTAATTGGTTTCATAACCTAAAACGCCCGTTGGATCTTTTTCAGTGGTGCCATCAGAGTAACTTTCAAATCGATAACCGACACCGGCAAAGCCTTTAAAGACTAAATCCGGTTCCTGAATAAAAAATCGACCCAGACTGGCGGTGGCTATTGCCCGTAAATCCAGTTCTTCAAAATCATCAATCTCAAAATCGGCGCTGCCACGGGCAAAATAGTTTTCACTGATATCACGTTCTAATTTGATACCCGCCAGTTTCTCGTTCTCGGTTTGTTCGTCATCTTCCTTGGCATAATTGACTTCCAGGTACATGCCTAAACGTTCATTCACAGTTTCTCGGAAAAGCTCACCCCGACCGGTGACGGACATTCGATCAGTATTACCACTGGCTCCCTGAATACCAAATGCCAGATTACCGCTCCATGGATCCAGTAGTGCTTCGCGTTCCGCTCGGAGCTGTTGCACTTCGGCTGTATACGTTTCTTCCAATGCGGCTTTTTCCTGTGCCTGAGCTGTTTTGATTTGCTCAATTTCCTGCTGATATTGCTGTTCCAGTTGAGCATTCTGGGGTTGCACAGCATCTTTTTCCCACAGCGTATTAATCCGTTTTGGATCGATATCCACTGTACCAAATGCTGTACCAGTTAACTGGTGTTGCCCCTTATCATTAACAGTCAGCTGGCCCAGAACCCGATCACTACTATCAAGTTCAATAAGATGCTTCTGATCTGTACTGATTTGTGTCACTCGATTGAAATCAACGGTAACTTCATCGGCAAAAGCAGTATCCATAACCACTTTGCCTTCAGAAATCTGTTTAATAGAACCTTTAAGAATACTGCCATCATCGAGCAATATCTGATCCGCTGCGAGGCTGGTGGAAGTGAAAAGAAGAACGGTGGATATAGCGGTGCTCAATCGACGTTGAAGCATGATTTCTCCGTATTTGATTAAGGTCTTCCGTGAATCTACGACGATTATTTGATGGATTACCTTTGGTTCAAAAATGCTTTGCCAAGGATGCGAAACCGAAGCTTTATAAATTGACTGAAACGTTATTTTTAAAACAATTTATTCGCGGTCTGGAAAAACGACTCCCACAGACCCTAAAAAATAAAACGTGAAAATACTGTGAAAAAGAATATTCATTTTCTTCAAATGACGTTTGGCTGTTGTCTCTTTTGATAATTTTCACTTGGGAAAATTTCCTAGGTTTGCTGAAGCTGTGCCGTTATAATCTTTTGTTATATGGCATAACGCTTTAAGCCATCACCGAGCCCCTTATCAGGATAAACAATGAAGTTCATAAATAACCTGCCGATTGGCAAGAAAATTTTCACCGTGGTCATTGTTCTTGGGTTGACCCAACTATTGATAGCGGCTTTTGCAATTTTAAAAATGCAAGAAATCTCAGAAGAATTTTCGGTGATGAATGAGATGGTTATTCCACTTGAAAGACGCGTCGCCAAGACCAGCGAACTTCAGTACAAAAAAGCCGCTACCTTGCAGTCACTTTTGCTGGATGCCCGCTCTGGTGCGCCCAGAAGTATCATCAAGACCCATTTCGCAGAAATAGAAAATATAACCACAGAGAGTCAGCTTACCTTGGCTGAAACCGTCGGTATTCTTGAACAAGCCAAAAGCACAAACCTGCAAGCTGAAATGCTGGTGGATGTGACAAGCATGTCGGAAAATATTGAAACAATCGTTCAACAGCAACAGAACTATCAGGCTTATGTAGATGCAGCGATCAATGTCATCAAACGGGGGGGCAGCATGTCCGGCGGTGGTTATTTGTCTGAAGAGGAACAACGAGAACTAAAAACGATTGAAGCTGAATTATTCGTCACTCTGGCTGCGATGAAGGCGAGTATTGATAACATTTCACAACGTGCGGTCAGTAACGTTGAGCAGAAACAAAAAACCAGCATCCTTAGCCTGATAGCCATCGCTGCAGCATCATTATTACTTGGTGTCTTCATTTCAAAAATTATTATTAATAATATTGTCCGGCCCATCAAAGAGGTTATGAGTACCCTCAGCGCGATGGCACAGGATAACGATCTCACCAGAAGAATGACCTTCACCAGCAAAGATGAAGTCGGGGCGATGGGCAGTGTGTTTAATTCGTTCGTTGAAAAGCTTCAGGAGCTGGTGGTGGGGATTACATCTGCATCAGAGCAGTTATCGACCGCCGCGGAAGAAACCTCGGCAGTCAGCGAAACAACCAATACCAATATTGCCAAACAGAAAAATGAAACGGCGCAGGTTGCTACTGCTATCAATCAAATGACGGCAACGGTAGAAGAAGTGGCGGCCAATGCTGAGAAAGCATCAAATGCCGCCCGCAAAGGTGAAGCTGACTCTGAAGCAGGCAGAAATGTCGTTGAGCAAATCATGACATCAATTAATGCATTAGCCTCTGAAATCAATGATTCCTCCGGCGTGATTACCAAAGTGAAGACGGATAGCGAAAACATCGGTCTTATTCTGGATGTCATCAAAAACATCGCCGAACAAACAAACCTGTTGGCACTGAATGCTGCTATTGAAGCCGCCAGGGCAGGGGATCAGGGACGAGGTTTTGCAGTCGTGGCAGATGAAGTTCGTACACTCGCTCAACGCACTCAACAATCTACACAGGAAATCGAATCGCTTATTTCAACATTACAGGCCGGTTCAGATAATGCGGTTCAATCCATGGAGCAAAATCAGTCGAGTATTACACAACTAGTCGCCAAGGGCACTGAAGCCACAAGTTCGTTGCTGGCAATCACACAGTCAGTCCGTGCCATCACCGAGATGAATCTATCGATTACCACAGCAGCAGAAGAACAAAGCCATGTGGTAAACGATATCAACCGAAATATTCATACCATTCAACACGTGTCTGAAAGCACCGCAGAAGGCTCAGAACAAGTCTCCAAAGCCAGCCAGGAAATTGCCAAGTTAAGTGAAAAACTCACGGCGATGGTCAGGCAGTTTAACGTTTCATAAAACAATCGCGTAAACGTTTTCTTTAAATATAACCAGGGATTTGTTGATCTTCATAGTCACATTTGAATGATCAACAGACCCTTGAGGTCACAAACTTTATTTATTTGTAGATAATAATGAATATTATTTAGATTATTATTGACAGTAATTTTTGACTAGCTGATAATTTATCAATTCATCGTTGCTATACATGCGGCGATTCCTCTCCTCGTTAGTAAGTTGAAGATAAATGTCTCGCATTGATAATAAAAAAATCCCGTTAAAAGCTTTAAACACTAAGTCCCAACGTCATACTGCTGCTCTTCTCCTATGTACTCCATTAGTTGCTGTGTCTCTTAACGTGAATGCACAGGAAGAAAGCGATAAAGAAGTCTATCGGTTTGCCCCAATCATCGTTAATACTCAAGCCATGGCTGACGATGATGCAAATTCAATCGTCGCTCAGGAAATTTCGGTGGGTGGAAAAGTAGCGACCAGTATTCTGGATACACCTGCTTCTGTCTCAGTGATTACCGAAAAAGAAATTGAGCAACGCCATGCGAGCACTACAGAAGAAGTGTTGCAATACACGCCTGGCATTATCACGGATTATTACGGTACGGATGATCGTAATGATTATTTCCAGATCCGCGGCTTTTCAGCGACAACATATCGCGATGGTCTGACCTTAGGATCAATGCGAGGTGTGCGTGAAGATGCCTATGCCTTTGAGCGTGTTGAAGTGTTGCGTGGTGCTAACTCAACTTTGTTTGGGGCTGCTGATCCGGGTGGATCGGTCAATTTTGTCAGCAAAACGCCAAAATTTGAGCAGTTTGGCAGCGGTTATGCCCGTTATGGTTCATTTGACCACAAAGAGGTCGGTCTTGATGTCGGTGACACCTTAAACGAAGACAAAACGCTCGCTTACCGCTTTACCGGTAAATTTCAGGACAGTGAACGCGAATACGATTATTCCAAAGACGATAATGAGTTCTTTATGGGCGGCATTACCTGGGAGCCAACTGATTTCACCTCTGCGACATTATTATTGGATTACCTGAATCGCGATAGTACGCCTAACAGTGGTGGTTATCCTAAAGACAGGGAGTATGACCGCGATGAGTTTTATGGAGAACCCGATTTCAATTCTCAGGAAGTAGAACGCACCAGCATAACCGGCATGTTCAGCCATGACTTTGATAACGGTTTTATTGTTCGCGCTAATTTACGCTATAGCGATTTAACTGATGATTTTGGTTATGCTTATTTGACAGGCACTTCAAGCGCCGCAGGTGCAAACAGAGCTTATTTTGGGACAGACAGCCAAGCTCAGGAGCTAATAGGTAACGCAATTGTGCAATATGATGCTCGCTTTGAGCACTTTGATACAAGTACGCTTATTGGTGTTGAGTATCGTGATGCATCTACCGAAGATAGTAGTATTTATGACCCGAATGTAGTCGCACCTATTAATATTGCCAATCCAGTTTATAGCGGTATATCGAGTCTTCCAGCACCATATAGTGCAAATGATCAGGATTACACAACGGAGTCTATTTTCCTACAACAAAACCTGTCATTTGCTGAGCGTTTTATTGTTACGGCTGGAGTTCGTACTGATCACATGGATCTTTCAAGTACGGATATTACCGGATTCGAAAAGTCGGATAATTTAACTGAAACATCATTGCGTGGCGCGCTAACCTATAAAGTTACAGACGAGGTTTCCACTTATATCAGTATGGTTGAATCGGTTGCTCCTCCATCAATTGGTGTAAAACCAGAGCGTGGTAAGCAATATGAAGTGGGTCTGAAATTTGCTCCTGCTGGTTCTAACGCGCTTTACTCAATGGCTATCTATGATCTTACTAAAGACGATGTCACTATCGCTGTTGTTCAAGAAAATGGATCGATTGAACGGGAGACTATTGGTGAATCAAGAGTAAAAGGGCTGGATTTAGAGGCCAAAGTAGAATTAAGCGATAGTTTCAGCTTAACCGGTGCTTATTCTTACATGGAGACAGAAGTAGTAAGCGGCACCTTACGTGATGGCTCTTCTATTAAAGGCAATGAGTTTACATCTGCACCAAAACAAATGGCATCGGTTTGGGGGCATTACACATTTCCTGCTCGGGATATGAGTTTGGGCCTTGGCGTTCGTTATACCGGCTCGTACTACTTCGATGCAGTGAATTCAGCAAAGAGCGATTCAGCTACATTGGTTGATTCTTCATTCAGTTACGAGTTTTACCAAAATACCGATTTAACGGTTTATGTACGTAACCTGTTTGATGAGCAACACGTAGTGGGATCCGGTACGGCCAATTATTACAATCCAGGCCGTGAAGTCCTGGCTACAGTTAACTATAACTGGTAAATCCATCAGCTAATCAAGAGGTCAGACATTTAACAATGTCTGGCCTCTTTTTTATTGTTGATATAGGAAACTGATAACCAGGTTTGATTAAGCCGGGATTGGTCTTCATTACATAGCGCTAATCGTCTAGAATCGATTTACACTAATTTTCCAGGGAAGGAATATGAGTATTGCCACGGTTTACAGTCGTGCTTTGACCGGTATTTATGCTCAGGCAGTGACGGTTGAAGTACATCTTTCCAATGGTCTGCCCAGTTTGTCGATTGTGGGTATGGCGGAAACAGCGGTTAAGGAAAGCAAGGATCGCGTTCGATCGGCATTGATTAATTCTCAGTTCAATTTTCCTCAGCAACGTATCACTATTAATCTGGCTCCTGCAGATTTGCCCAAAGAGGGTGGACGGTTTGATTTACCGATTGCGTTGGGCATTCTGGCGGCTTCAAATCAAATTCCGGTGCAATCGTTAAGTGGTATGGAGTTTATCGGTGAACTCGGTCTTACCGGTGAACTGCGTGGTGTTCGCGGTGTATTACCAACTGCATTAGCCACATCTGAGGCTAACCGACAATTAATGGTGCCGTTTGAGAATGCTGAAGAGGCGGCGCTGACTGAACAGGGTGAGAGTTTTGCTGCTAAGAGCTTGTTGGAAGTCTGTGCACATTTGCATGACCAATTGCGTTTATCGACCAATATAAATCAACAGAAACATAGTCAAAATAATTATGCCGATTTAGCAGATGTGCGTGGCCAGGCATCTGCCAGACGGGCATTGGAAATCGCAGCTGCTGGATCACATAGTCTACTTTTTGCTGGTCCGCCCGGAACCGGAAAAACTATGCTGGCTAGTCGGCTTCCAGGAATCCTGCCGCCGATGACTGAGCAGGAAGCGATTGAAACGGCGACTATTCATTCAATATCGTCTGCCGGATTTGAGGTAGAAAACTGGATGCAGCGTCCTTTTCGGGCGCCACATCACACCGCTTCTGCTGTGGCCTTAGTCGGTGGAGGCAGCCAGCCTAAACCGGGCGAGATTTCGCTGGCTCATCAAGGTGTGCTGTTCCTTGACGAGTTACCGGAGTTTGATCGTAAAGTATTAGAAGTTTTACGTGAGCCAATTGAATCTGGGAAAATAACTATTTCCCGCGCCGCTAATCAAGCGGAATTTCCCTCTAAATTTCAATTGGTTGCCGCAATGAACCCCTGTCCTTGTGGTTATCTGGGGCAGGCAAGATGTCATTGCACAGAAGAGCAAGTCAGGCGCTACCGTGGTAAGATCTCCGGCCCGTTATTGGATCGCATTGATATGTTGATGGAGGTGCCGGCAGTGGATAAAAAACTGTTGCGACCTCAGCCTGATGATGTCCCGCCGGAATCCAGTGAAGTGGTTCGTCAGCGAGTGATTCAGGCACGACAGATTCAACTGGAGCGTGCCAATAAAGCCAATGCGTCCCTGCAACATAAAGAACTAGAGGTTTTTTGCACCTTGTCAGATCAGGATTTTCAATTAGTAGAAAAAGCCATCAGCCGTTTTGGTCTGTCGGCCCGTGCCTATCATCGTATTTTAAAAGTGGCCCGCACCATTGCTGATTTGGCCGGTTCACCCGACATTCAAACAGTCCATTTAACAGAAGCCATCGGCTATCGACGCCTCGACACAGCGAATTAATATTTAGTGAAAGATCTCAATCCGGAACAGCGGGAAGCTGTGCGTTACATCGATGGACCGTTGTTAGTGTTAGCTGGTGCCGGCAGTGGCAAGACGCGGGTTATTACCCGCAAGATTGCCTATCTGATCGAGCAGTGCGGCATCAAAGCCAGCAATATCGCCGCCGTTACCTTTACCAACAAAGCCGCTCGTGAGATGAAGGAGCGGGTTGCGGAGCTGATGTCTACCCGACAAGCCTCAGCACGTGGTTTGATGGTCTCCACATTCCATACGCTTGGATTGAATATCCTGCGTCGTGATGGCAAATCATTAGGCTATCGTCCGGGTTTTTCCATTTTTGATGCGCAGGATTCACTGGCAGTTTTCCGCGATCTGATGGGACGCGATTTTGCGGCTGACAGCGATCATGCCCAGGAAGTACAAAATCTGATTTCAAACTGGAAAAACCAGCTGATTCTGCCCGAACAAGCCGCCCAGATTGCTGATGGGGCTCAAGAGGAATTTGCTGCCAGGGTTTACCCACGTTACGTGCAGGCATTGCAGGCCTATAACGCTGTGGATTTTGATGACCTGATTTTAAAGCCAGTGATTCTGTTTCGTGAACACCGTGATGTGTTGCAGAAATGGCAGGCGAAAATTCATTATCTGCTGGTGGATGAATATCAGGATACCAACGGCTGCCAGTACGAGCTGGTCAAACAATTGGTTGGCATTCGTGAAAAGCTCACCGTGGTAGGGGACGATGATCAATCAGTTTATTCCTGGCGTGGCGCACGCCCTGAAAATCTGGTGCAGCTGCAAACGGACTTTCCCAGATTAAATCTGATTAAACTGGAACAGAACTATCGTTCGATGGGCCGTATCCTGCGAGTTGCCAATAAACTTATCAGTCATAACCCCCATGTGTTTGAAAAGCGCTTATGGAGCGCTATGGGTGAGGGCGATGCCATTCGGATCATTGGTTGTCGTGATGACGAGCATGAATCGGAAAAAGTCATTTCCGAACTGCTATATCACAAGCTCAAACACCAGGCGAGTTTCAAGGATTATGCGATTTTGTATCGCAGTAATCATCAGTCCCGTTCGCTGGAAAAAGTGTTACGCGAACATAATGTGCCGTATTTTTTGACCGGTGGCACCTCGTTTTTCTCGCGAGTCGAAGTCAAAGACATCATGGCCTATCTGCGACTGCTGGCCAATCAGGATGACGATAATGCGTTTTTACGGGTCATTAATACCCCACGTCGTGGTATCGGTTCATCCACCTTGCAGGCGCTTGGTGAATACGCCGCCAAACGTAACACCAGTATGTTCGGAGCCTGTTTTGAAATGGGATTGGCGGAAAGCCTGCCAGCTAAATCAGTGCAGAATCTGGAAGTCTTTACCCGCTGGCTGATTGATATTGCTGATCGCGCTGCTCGTGGCAATCTGCTGGACGCGATCAAAGATATGATCGAGGAAATCAATTACCGCGGCTGGCTGGAAGAAGTCAGCGGCGATCCAAATAAAGCCAATCGTCGTATGGAAAATGTCGATGAACTGGTTAGTTGGATCGAACGAATGATTGATCAGGACACCGAAGAAAAATCGATAGGTGATATTGCTGCACGTTTAACGTTGATGGATATCATGGACCGTCAGGCGGATGAAAATCAGTCCGATGCAGTGCATCTGATGACGTTACATGCTGCTAAAGGGCTGGAATTTCCACATGTATTCATTGTCGGTATGGAAGAAGAAATCCTGCCACATCGAACCAGTATTGAAGAGGATTCCATCGAAGAAGAACGGCGTCTGGCGTATGTTGGCATCACCCGGGCACAACGCAGCCTGGTAATGACGCTGGCAAACACCCGCAAACGTTATGGCGAAAAGGTGGATTGTGAAGAGAGTCGTTTTCTTCGCGAATTACCACCAGAAGACTTGATTTGGATGACCGAAAAAACACAGGTCGATCCAGAAGAGCGAAAAGAGCGTGGCAAAGCCCATTTATCCAATATTCGCGATATGCTTAAGTAGCACATAGGTTGTATAACCTATTAGCGGATACGACTAAGGCGGTAAATATGAAAACAAAACTTCTGTACCTGGCGATGATGATTCCTGGCCTGGCAAATGCTCAAGTGTTTCTGGAACAGACTCAGGCCGAAAGTGGCAGCTATTACAAAGGTATACTCACCGTAACAGCAGGCTGTGATGGTTCGTCCACTACCTCCATTACCGTCGATATTCCCGAAGGTCTGCAATTTGTACAACCCATGCCCAAAGCAGGCTGGCAGCTGGAAATTGTTAAAAAACCTGTTGAACGACCCTTCTTTAAGGATGGGATTGAGATAACCGAAGCAGTAAGACAGATCACCTGGTCGGGTAATTCATTACACGATATTCATTTTGATGAGTTTATTTTCCGGGGCCGTGTCGGCGTTGGAGCTACCAGCGTGTTGTATTTCCCAGTTATTCAGAAATGTGAAGCAGGTGAACTGTATTGGGATCAAATTGCTGAGGTGGAACCGGTCAAAAAAACCATGCCCGAAACTGGTCCCCAATCCGTGATTGATCTGATGGAAGAAATGGAAGGGCTGGATAAAGAGCATCAAAATGATCAAGCGAAAAAATCAGAAATTTCAAGCGACGATGATCAGGTAAAAGCCGATCAACATCACCATGGTCATCAGATGGATATGACGGATACAGCCGATAAAATGGATCATTCAGCCCATTCTGGACATGGACAAACCACACTGCAACACCCCGCCCCGTTTGTCAAAGTGGTGGATGGCACCGGTGACCATCATCACCATTAATTCTCTCTGACTGAATAAAAAGGGCCCAGTTTTTAATTTAAATTGGGCCCTTTTTTTATGCATTATGGAGGAGTAGGCGGCTGCGGCATAGGCGGTGCGTCTTCAGCCTCTTTTTGTTTATCCTCATCCGGATCATCAGCCGGCTGATAGGTTCCTTTCGAAGGGTTTGGAACCTGAGGTGATTTTTCATCTTCTTTGTCCTCATATTCAGACTTTTTAGAAGCGGCGATAATAGTGGAGATACTCACTGAGCTTTCTCCATGGTTTTGTTGTAGTGTCATTAGGTTATTTCCTTAAGGTAGTTAAAGAAGATATCTTGCAGCAATTGCAAGACTGGAATGACTAACGCGATAATTTGCAGGGGGTAACCATTCAATGTGGCTAACAGTATCTCAAGGTGAAAAATGAATTCGCCTTACGCATAACCTGCTTAGAGATTTACAGAATTGAAATGCTTTAGTGTTTTCTACAGTAACGTATATAAACAAAAATACAAGAACATGAGTTAAGACGATCCTGAATTATGTTCATTCAAATCTGCCCATGACTATTGCCAACCTTAATTTCAATTAATTCTGACTTTTTGATTTTAAATAAACAGGGCATTTTTGTCCGGTATTTAATAACGCATTAACTTTTAGAAATTAACTACAGAGACCCAAAGGGCGCAGAGAAAATAAGCTTTACTATCGATACATCCCTACTACATTAAAGAGATCTAAATATTCCAGTCTTTACCGAACCTTTTAATTTAGATGGTCAATGTAGGGTGGTCTTCCAACTTAAAGGCAGTCCTCTGATAAGTTGCGTCTCTGGTAAGATTGGTAAAGCAGAAGTCACCAAAGATTTGACCCATATCAACTGTTTGAATGTCTAACCCCAGTAAACTTGTTCTCTAGCTAAAACAGCATTTGCCAGACAAGGATCACACGCATATGAAACTTCGCTTTCTCGGTGGTACCAGCACAGTAACCGGCTCCCGCTATCTACTTTCTGATGATAACCACCGGTTACTGGTGGATTGTGGTTTGTATCAAGGAGTGAAAACACTGCGACGGCGTAACTGGGCGCCATTTCCGATAGATCCTTCAACTATCAATGCCGTGGTACTCACTCATGCTCATATCGATCATTCCGGCTATCTGCCGGCACTGGTGAAGAACGGCTTCAAAGGCAAAATCTACTGCACCAAGGCCACCCACGAACTGTGTAATGTGTTGTTACCAGATGCTGGTTATCTCCAAGAGGAAGATGCCAAATATGCGGCTCGCAAGAAGTTCTCAAAACACCAGAGCCCTGAACCGTTATTTACCGAAAAAGACGCCAGAGAAGCATTAAAACACTTCGAATCCCTGCATTACCACGAGACATTTGAGCCAGTAAAAGGCTTTGAAGTCAGCTTTACCCCCGCGGGGCATATTCTGGGTTCATCCTGTGTGCATGTTCATCACAAAGCTTCAGACCGCACAGTGGTATTTTCGGGCGATGTAGGGCGACAAAACGACATTATCATGCGGCCGCCGGAACCACTCCAGCAAGCAGATGTACTGGTATGCGAATCCACCTACGGTGATCGCCTTCATGGTGAATCAGATCCCGAAGCGGTACTTGCAGAAATCATTACCAAAACCGCAGCACGAGGTGGTATCACGCTGATGCCTGCTTTTGCTGTTGGCCGAGCACAAATGCTGCTGTATGTGGTGCATAAACTGATGGGAGAAGGCAAAATCCCCGAAATGCCGGTCTACCTGAACAGTCCGATGGCTATCAAAGCCACGGAGACTTTCATCAAGCACCACAAAGAACATAAGCTGGACCAAAGCCAGTGCGCGCTGATTGATGCTCAAACTCAGTACATCCGCACAGTAGAGGAAGCTATTGAACTGGATACCATGCGCTACCCGTGTGTGATTGTTTCCGCAAGCGGTATGGCCTCTGGCGGTCGGGTTTTGCATCACCTTAAAACTTTGTTACCCAATCCCCGTAACAGTATTGTATTTGCGGGTTTCCAAGCCCCAGGCACCCGTGGTGATGCGTTGGTGAATGGGGCTCAATCCGTCAAAATCCACGGAGCGTACTGGCCGGTAAAAGCCGAAATTCATAATATGGATTCCATGTCTGCTCATGGTGACTACAATGAAATCCTGACATGGTTAGAGCAGGGTAACCTCAAGCCAGATAAAGTTTACGTCACCCACGGCGAAGTCGTCGCCAGTGACACCATGCGTAAACACATCACCGAAAAGTTCGGCTGGGATACCGAAGTGCCAGAGCTGTTTGAGGAAGTTGATATTTGATAGCTCGTGAGCTTTTAAAAATAACCACAGAGACACAGAGGGCACAGAGAAGAATTTTGAAATGCAGACTCTCTTTTAATGGCAGCTAATGAATTCGTCTGAATCAAATTCAAATCTTCGATTCATCTTTATATTTCAAATAAATCAAAGGTTTGTTTTAATTTCAAAAACCATATAAATTGTGATCTATCTCACATTTTGAGGCCGATATGGATATTCAGCTCACATCAACTCAATCCCAAGCCTGTTCAGGCAGAAAATTATTCGTTAATCATTCACGATTAATTCATACAGCAAAATCCTACCTGAAAAAAAACAAATATTTCAATGCCTTATTTGGCGCGAGATTATTGCGCCACATCTATAATCCATTCCCGTTAAGAATTATTATTGAGTCACAGGACTCATTCCCATGTTAAATGTATATCCAACATAGGGTTAGCAGATGAAAGTTTTAGACATTCGTGCAGTCGTAATAGCGTTAGTATGTGTGGCCCTATCTGCTTGCGCATCAATTGAAAAAAGCAGGTTGGCGGAACAGCCCACCAATCAGCCGCTTTTAGCTGGCAAAGGCGACATCGTGCTGAGAGTTAACAAGAAACGTGATCTAGAAAACGCATTTGGTAATGCTGATATTTTCGGGCGTAAAACAAACGAAGGTTTCAGTGAACTTCGGTTCGTTGGGATTGAAAAATCAGGAGCGGTAGTTTTTTACCGAAACGATGTTCAAATAATAACCAATGAGACGACTATGAGTCGCAGTGGAGCTTCGACAACTTACGGTTCTGCAAACACGACAGCTTCCGGAAGTTACTATGGGAATGAAAATTACGGAACTGTCGGCGGGAGAGCCTCCACCAATTACTCGTCAACTACTTTGTCGCCAACAAGCGATTTTCACGCCATTATTCCACAGGGCGCCACACCAATAATATTAAAACCAGGCGATACCTCAATTGTGATGGAAGGTTATGTTGTGGAGGTTCTTGATGTGAGCAGCAGTGCTCTGAAATACCAAATTTTCGAACCATCAGATCTTTGAACCAGTTATTAATTTTCAATTGACTCTGACACTTTTGATTCATTCCCTCGTTACTTAATATCCATCATTATTTACCTGAAGACAAACTAAGGAAAAAAAATGAATAAAATAGTAATTGCCGTAACATCAACTACTCTCGGTTTCATTGTCCTGGCACTTGTCATTTCATGGCTAAGTGATAACGAACAAGTCGGCAAATTGGCACCATCTGTTATTGATTGTCAGATTTACGAAGCCGGCGAGGCTTGTAATGACCTTTTAGAGCTTGGAGTATCACCAGAGCAATCTAAGAGTAATAAGTTTTCCCAATTGGAGAGTTCTGAAATAGCTGAAAGCCATGATCCAGAAGAAATGGAGAACCAGATTGATTTAACCTATCAGCACTTAGCTGAGAACAGCCACACTCTGCCAGAAACATTTACTCAAAGATGGTCCTACACAAAGGTATCCCAAAAACAAATAAACACCAAACAACTGCAATTGATAGCAGCTAAATGTATCATAACAAGGAACCAGAATGGCCGCGAATGTCTTGAGTTATTCGAATTAGGCATTGCTCCTGGATTGTATTTGAATAATCAAACGTATCTTGAAAAGACATTCAAAAGAATCGCTAGTGCAGCAGAAAAATCAGACCCTAGTTTATTAAAAGATCTGGATGTGTATACGCATGAATTTGCTTCAGAGAATGGCATATCATTGCCCGAAAGTTATACTTCTCGCTGGCCTAAACCATAATTAAGTCAAAACCATTTTTGGATGTGAAATGACAGGAATATCAAGGGGTCAGCAAACTTGATATGAGACCAACGCTATTTGGGGATAAAAATGGCTAAACATCCTATCTTCACCATGCCATTTTCCAAGGTTTATCCGCTTTATATTCAAAAGGCTGAACGCAAAAATCGAACGAAAGCGGAAGTGGATCAAGTCATCTGTTGGCTGACCGGTTATGACCAAGCTGACTTAAAACTACAAATCGAACTGGAAAATGATTTTGAAACCTTTTTTGCTCAAGCTCCAGCCATTCATCCAAATAGCTCACTGATCAAAGGTGTGGTTTGTGGCGTTCGGGTTGAAGAAGTCGACGACCCATTAATGCAGAAAATTCGTTATCTGGACAAGCTTGTTGATGAGCTGGCTAAAGGCAAGTCGATGGAGAAGATTCTCCGGTACTAAAACCAGCTATCAACAGACTAGATACTTGATTAATTATGCGCGTGCTCCGGATGAGGACGATGATCTTCTACCCATTGATCGTCCATGCGTGGATCCATTTCAGCAAGAACGCTGCCGGATGCTGCCGGAACGGCAACATAGACATTCATATGGTCTTCTGAAACTCGCTCGCTTTGTAATGAGTAATAGCCTAATACCAAGGCAAACAACGCCAGCACGATAAAAAAGGCGATTGCTGAAAATCCCAGTACAAAACCCAAAACTAACGGTGCAATAAATGACCCGAAGCCATACGAAAACAATAAGGTTCGGCTAATCTCAACCAGGTCGGTGTTTTCATCAAATACATCATTGGCCCGGGCAACACTCAAGGGATAAATGCTGAACAAACTGACACCCAATAAAAATCCCACTGTATAAAGCAACGCCACACTATCACGCCAAATCAAAGGCAAAATCAGCATCAGCAGCAAAACACCAACACTGAAAAATCCAGACCAGGCCAGCATTTTCCGACGGCCTAAACGATCCGATAACATGCCCACAGGCAATTGCGCCATCAGCCCGCCCAGAATGGTAATCGTCATAAACAATGAGACCACCTTAGGCTGATCAAATAGATTTAAGACGTACAGCGGTAGCATGGTGTAAAACGCGCCAACAAACACTCCACCAATAAAGCTCCCCACCAATGCCAAAGGGGCTATAGATAATAATTTTGGCATGCTGTAACGTTCAAAGGGCTTTAATACAGGTTGCGTGACACGTGTCACCGCGACCAATACCAGCGACCAGAGCACCAGAATGGAACCCAGAATGAAAATCGTATTGGATGACATCTCCAGTATTAATAGCAATTGACCTAATGCCAATGCCAGGAAGAATACGATGGTGTATATTGCGAGGATTTTGCCGCGGTCTTCAGAGGAGCTTTTTTCATTGAGCCAACTTTCTAATACGATCAGCATGGCGTAAAAGGCAAAACCGGATACCAAACGTAATGTGGCCCAAAACCAGGGATCAAACCATAAGGCGTGCCCTAAAAATGCCATGACCATAATCGCAGAAAAAGCCGAAAAACTACGTGCGTGACCTACGGTAACGATGAGTTTTTGACTGAAAATTGCGGCTAACATCGCGCCCAGGAAAAAAGCGGAATTGATTAAGCCGATGGCGCCCTCATTGAGACCTTCCTGTTTAAGAAATATGCCAATGAATGTCATCAATAAACCGTAACCCGTTGCTAACAGCGAGATCGAGAAGAACAACGATGAAATCGGTAATAGGGCTCTTTTGAAAAACATGGGGGTTCCTGAACGAAAACAGCTTGCTGCGTGTAAACACAACAAGCCACTATTTTGATTATTTTTTACACAAATTCAAGGCAGGATACAGCAAACTTGATTAGGATGAATGATGTTCAGCCGGGAACCGTGAGAAAACTCAAGCTTTTGCTAAAACCATTTATCAGTTAAATACCAAACGCTTGTCGGTCATGTTTAAAAAAAGCAAAGCAGGATAGATTTATGCTTTTTTCATTTTATGCAGAAAGTCCCGGCAGTGAATTACTGCCGGGCTATTTGTAAATATTAAAAGTCTAGTTGGGCTCCCAATTTGATGGTACGAGGTGCACCTTGAGCAATACTGGAGCTGCCTGCAGAGGTTAGCCAATAGGCTTTATCTGTCAGGTTCTCAACGTTCAGCCGCAGTGTCAGTAGTTGTTTGTTGAGCTCAATTTCATAGCGAGCGCCCAAATCAAACAACGTCACTGACCCGACATGCCATTGGTTTGCCGTATCCAGCGGTCGTTGGCTGGTATATTGCGCGCCGCCGGTGAAGGTCAGCTGTTTATTGGGCACCTGATATTCACTGTATAAACGAAATTGTTTATCAGCGACACCATGAACGGGGTTTCCTTCCAGACTTTTATCAGTAGTTTTTCGGTTGGTGGCATCCAGCCACATTGCACTGGCACCAACTAGCCATTGTTGATTGATTTTGGCTTGTGTGGAGAGTTCAAGTCCTTCGTAATGCGCTTCACCGTCCTGACTGAAGACATCATTCTCATCCTCATGTGTGAGCCCTTTTTGCAGTTTGAATATCGCAAGATTGGCTGACCAGTTATCGTAATCTACCTTGATGCCGGTCTCGTATTGTTTACTGACCAACGGGTCAAAGACTTCACCAGCATTGGGCGCGGTATTCGGCGCTGTCGCCCCTTGTTCAAGGGCTTCAACATAACTTGCGTAAAGTGATATCCATTCGACGGGCCGATAAATAGCTGCGATGGAAGGTGTGATTTCATTTTCTTTGTAATCGCCATATTTATCTTCAATACTGCCGTAACGTGCTCCCAGAATAAAGTCCCAACTGTCACCGACATTCAAGGTATCGGAAAGAAATACCTCTTTACGTGTAACTCTGGAATAATAATTAAACGTGGCATCTTCCTTATCAAGATGTCCGACCGGACGTTCAAATTCGACAGGTGAAGACAAATTACCTGAACCCAACGGAATCCGAAACTGGCCGATACCGGTGCTATTACCTGAAACGGTGCGGGTATGTGATAAGCCTGCAACTACGTTATGGGTAACGGAGCCGGTTTCAATGACACCACTTAGTACATTTTGTGTATGGTAGCTTTTAAATAAATTGTTGTAATTGAAGAGCGTAGCGGAATAGTTGCCATCGCCATCCACGTACAAAATGGGCATCAGCGGGTTGCGGTAGCTGGTGGAGTAACGATAGGAGAGCTTGTTGTTCCAGTTATCGTTCAGCTGCCAGATTAAATCAGTGCCAGTGGTCATGTGTTCTGATTCGTAACGGGTCCAGTCTGGTGTAAGACGTTTATCACCATCAATTGGATCTATAACACTGCCGACTGTGTCAGTAGGACTAATTGAAAAATAACCACCATAGCTTTTACGCTCAGATATCAGTGCATCTGCCTGCCAGGTCAGATCCGGCGTAATACGTAAATCGACGGCAACAGAGGCTGATTTACGGTAGGACTCACCGTCATCGACATAGGTGTCACCAGCCTCACTGACCACATTAACGCGGTAACCAAATATACCATCTGGACCGACACGACCGCCGACATCACCGTGTGCCATTAGCAATCCGCTATCCATTATTTGCGTGGAAACACTGGCTTCGAATTCTTCAGTGGGCCGTTTAAGCACATAATTGATGATGCCGCCCGGAGCTCCAAATCCATAGAGGAAACCGCCCGCACCTTTCAGAATCTCTACGCGTTCAAGGTGTTCCAGAGGGAGGTCTTTGGCACGGCTGCGGAAATTCATTCCATCGAGTTTCTGTCCGGTATCGAAATCCGGGTTGATGCCGCGAATCGAAAATGCGTTATTTTCCGTGATCAAATTATTCGATGAGAGGCTGATAGCGGCATCAAATTTGGTTAACTCACCCAGCGAACGTGCCTGCAGATTAGCAATGTAATCTTCAGAGTAAGTTTCAATGGTAAATGGCGTATTTTGCTTTGACAGGTTTCCCAGTGCTCCAGCGAAAACATCACCCACCCGATAGGCATTGGCGGCAGAGCCATTCATACCCAGACCTTGTACCTGCAAGGTCGATAAAGTGACGCTTTGATCATCCTGATTGGCTTTATGCAAAGCGTAACTTTTGTCACCCTGAGCCACCGCGACCAGACCACTGCCGTTGAGAATATGGCTTAGTGCATTTTCAACGGTATAGCTGCCTTGCAATCCATCACTGCTCTTGCCGCTGGCTAATTCCGAAGCACCCACAAGATAGATTCCTGCCTGAGCAGATAAGCGGGCCAGTACCTGGCTTAGTGATCCGGCGGGGATATTAAATTGTTGCGTGGCTTGAGCCACTGACTGAGTTGTTTCTGCCTGTGCAGCAGGTAGTGTCAGCAACGTCCCCATGCTGGCAGCAGCAATAAGATGGATCGAAAGTGCCAGTGGCTTAAATCGGTTTTTACCCGGTTGTGTGTGGCGTTGTGGTTTCACCATTGTTTTACCTCATCGAGTTTAGTGTTGATACAGATATAAACGGATGAGGCGTGTAGACCCGGAACCATAATTTGAAATAAAACGAAAACAATCTGTAGGTATTTGATTAAATTGAAATTTAACTCTGGATTGGTTCCAGAATGATCCACCCTGGAAACACCTGACGTGCCTGTATGGGCAAAACGCTGGTGAGCATTGCCAAAACACGTTCAGTATCCGCTAGCGGGAAACTGCCATACACTTTCAGCTGAGCAACCTCATCAGAGATATTGATATAGCCATATTGATAACGGTTAAGCTCGGCAATTAGCTCCTGCAGTGTCATATCTTCTGCGACTAACAATCCCTGCCTCCAGGCCTGTCGGGCAGTTACAGCATTTTGTTTTGGCATTATCTGGCTTTCATTAAAACGGCTGGTTTCACCTGCTTGAAGTTCAACATAGTGGTCGTTATTGGTATGAACAGACACTGAACCGTCATAGACGGTAAGCTCGATATCCTGTTGCTGATTCATCACGTTAAACTGTGTTCCGAGCGCCGTTAATCTTCCATGCACCGTATCTACAACGAATGATCTTCTGACATCTTTTGCTGTCTCGATAAAGATCTCACCATGGAGTAACTCAATGCGTCTTTGTTGGGTCGTGTAATCAACATTGATGGCACTCGCTGTGTTTAACCATACCTGCGTGCCATCTGGCAGGTTGATATCAGTTTGTTGTCCGACACTGGTGTGGTAGTCAGCAGCCAATGCCATCACACTGTCAGGCAGCCATTTTCTATTCCAGCTGAAATGACCTGCTAAACCAATCACAGCAATACTGGCCATGCCACTGAGAAGTCGGCGGCGTTGACGTAATCGTTGATTGGCATTGTATAGATTGTCAGCTGTGCTATGCGGGTCGGGTGTTTGCTGTAAGGGCTGGAAACCCTGGCTGATTTTTTCCACGTAAAGCCAGGCGGTTTTATTCTCAGGTTTGGCATCAAGCCATTTACGCCAGCCGGACTTGTGGTCATTACTGGCTTGACCATCACGAAGAATGGCAAACCATTCGGCGGCTTCTTCCAACGTCTTATGAGAAGGTTCAACCATTTTATGATTGTGGTTCAGAAATGAGTTCGCGAGTTGTTTGCGAGGCTTGTAGTTTCAGGCAGGCCAACATGGCCTTAGCCACATATTTACGCACCATGCGATCCGATACACCCAGTTGAACGGCTGTTTCGGCATCTGTCATCTGGCACACTACAGCTAAAAGAAATGCTTTGGCGGCTTTGGCTGGAAGCTCACTCAACATCAGATTAATTTCTTCCAGGGCTTCCAGCACGGCCACCTGCCTTTCTGCTGAGGGCGCGGTTTCTTCCGGATAGCTGGAAAGTGTATCGTGCCAGGCTTTTTCAATTTCCTTTCGACGCCAGAGGTCGATACAGAGGTTTTTGGCGGTAGCTCGTAAATAACTGCGCGCCTGATCGCTGCTGGAAAAGTGGCGCGATGAGGGCAAACCAAGGAGACGGAGAAACGTATCCTGAGTCAGATCAGCGGCTTCAGTGCTATTGCCCAATCGCTGGGATAACCAGCCTTTCAGCCAGTTATGATGTTCGCTATACAGCACCTGTACATGATGGTGGATGACAGATTGGGCACTGCTCACGAAAAGCTCCTGAATGCTATTTGGTAATGAGAATCAATATCATTCTATTGATTAAAATAAAACATCGCAAGTGAGCTGTAAGTCAGGAAGCACAATGAATGGTATTGCTACTCAGGATGCTGAGTAAATGATTGATGTAAGGCCAGTGAAAAAGTGTGGAGTGGAGAAAAAATGTTCGATCAGTACTTACTTATCATGATCGTTGCGTGTCACTAAAAATTCCAGACCGGCACCTACATCTTCTTCGCCACAGGCAGCCATATCATCAGGGCTGGCGGCCTGCGCATCTTCATGATTCAGTATCAAATCACGTTCGTTTCTCGGTTTATCTTTTTTAGTTTTTGCTTTGTCACTGACTTCAACTGAGCTTTTTGGCGAAATGGTGCTGTCGTCCACAGCATTTTCCGGGCCGTTAGGACTTTTCGCCTGAGTAGATTTAGATTTATTGCTCATGTTGTTTACCTCTAGTGACATCAAAAGTAAGACTATTTGATAGCAGGGAGAATTCCGACTTAACGCTTTGCCTTTTGTAACCACTTATCCAGTTGATTACCAAACGCTTGTCGATCACGTTGATTAAAAGCCGCTGGGCCGCCCATCTGTTCGCCGCTGCTACGCATGGTTTCCATAAAATTACGCATGGTCAGTCGGGCGCTGATAGTGTCTGTAGTATACAGTTCACCTCTTGGGTTTAAAGCCAATGCGCCTTTTTCAATCGCTTCGGCGGCAAGCGGGATATCGGCGGTGATGACTAAATCACCTTTCATCAGACGTTCGACAATTTCATTGTCCGCGACATCAAAACCGGATTGCACCTGCTGGAATTTGAGAAAAGGTGAGGGCGGTAATCTTAAGCTATGATTGGCAATAAAAGTGGTTTGGGTTTCTGTTCGGGTAGCAGCACGATAGAGGATTTCTTTTATTACCACCGGGCAGGCATCGGCATCAACCCAGATTTGGGGCTTACGTGGTTCAACTTCGGTCAATTTATTTTTCCAACTGGCGGGTACGTTCCACCTGTTTAACTTTGATATGAATGGCAGCTTTTGCCATCAGATGTGCGCTTACCGGTGCAGTAATAAAGAGAAAAAGCGTCACCAGGATTTCATGCAAGCTGACACCATCTGTTTTAAAACTGAAATGAATTGCCGAGGCAATCAGAATAGCTCCCACGCCAAGTGTGCTGGCCTTGGTCGGGCCATGCAAGCGCATATAAAAATCGGATAGTTTGTACAGGCCGATTGAACCCACCAGCGTGAAAAACGCACCTATTAAAATCAAGATAGCTAAGACCCATTCAAGCATAATTGCCTCTATTCCATGATATCGCCGCGCAGCAGATATTTGCTTAGCGCGAGCGTACCCATAAAACCCATTACGGCGATTAATAAAGCCGCTTCAAAATACAGAGCACTTTGCAGGTTTATACCCAGCAGAATCAGCAATGCAATGGAGTTGATGTATAAGGTATCCAAAGCCAGGATTCGGTCTGGTGTATTCGGACCAATAATCAGCCGGATAAAGCTTAGCAAAATCGCTAAACCGACCATGATGAATGCGAGTGATAAGGCCAGATTTAGCATGTGACAAATATCTCCAGCAATGGCTTCTCGAATTTTCGATGAATATCAGTTTTGATCGCTTCAACGTCATCAATATGTAGCGCATGAATCAATAAATAGCGGCGATCTTTTGAGAGATCACAACTGACAGTTCCTGGTGTTAAAGAAATGGTATTGGCTAACAGCCCGATGCCGACAGAACTGGTTAATTTCAGTTCATAATGCAGGAAGCCCGGTTTTAAATTCTTTTGAGGCCCCAGGATCAATTTGGCTACGACGGCGTTGGCTACCAGAATTTCATACAATACTCTAAGCACATAGAGCAATAACATCCATGGGTGCCGAATACTGATTTTTTCAGGCCAGTAACTGGAGGTCAGCCACGGAATTAAAATTGCCAACACTGCGCCCAGCACGATATGACCAGGGCTGATGGTGTTATTCAATAATAACCAGATACCCCACAAAATCAGCGTGAGGAATGGATGGGGAAATAGTCGCTGAAGAATCATTTGCTGTTATCTCCTCCATATGGAACTGTACTTAATACAGCATCAATATATGCCTGACCGTTGAATAACTGTCCAGCAATCTGAGTGGTCATATCAGTTAAAGGTTTAGCAAACATTACCATTAATGGACTGACCAGCATCAGCAGGAAAACAGCCACGAAAGCCGACTTATTTAAAGGACTGGTTTTTTGACCTTCTTCCTTTTGCACACTGTAAAACAATAATGAACCCGAACGGACTACCGCTATGATCATCACTAAACCGGCAGTTAATATCACGCTCAAAATGGCTGCAAACCAAGGATGGTTAAGAGCAGAATGTAAAATCATCACCTTACCGAAAAAACCCGATAACGGTGGCATACCGGTTAAGGCGATACCTAACAGCATAAACACTGAACCGACGATTATTGGCCGATCAATCGGAATGGCTTTGGTAAACGAATCGGAATAAATGCCACGGCCTTTCATAATCACATCGGCTATCAGGAACATTGCTGCACCAAGCATGGTGGAATGGATTAAGTAATACAAAGCGGCAGCAAGGGCGGCTTCATTATTGATACCGATGGCAACCATTAAGGTAGCGACTGACGCTAGTATCAAATAGGCGACCTGACGACGTAATGCACGTGCGGCCAGCACACCCAAAGCGGCCAGAGCCAATGTTATTAAACCGAGTAGCAATACCCATTCAATATGCACAAACGCTAAATCACCGGCTTCTTCGCCGAAGATCGTGCCATGGACCCGGATAATGGCGTAAAGACCAACCTTGGTCATAATCGCAAATAATGCTGCGACTGGAGCAGAGGTATAGGCATAAGCGCCGGGTAACCACAGATATAGCGGAAACATGGCAGCTTTAATACCAAAGACCACCAGTAACAAGACGGCCGCGGTGGCAACGATGCCTTGATCCGCCTCTGATACGTTTCGCACGGCGATGGCCATATCAGCAATATTCAAAGTCCCCAGAATGCCGTAAAGCGTGCCAACAGCGAACAGGAATAAAGTTGAACCTACCAGATTGATCACCACGTAATGCAGACCTGCACGGGTTCTTAAACGCCCCCCGCCATGGAGTAATAAGCCATAAGAGGCGATCAGTAGCACTTCAAAAAATACAAACAGGTTAAATACGTCGCCCGTCATAAATGCACCGTTCAGGCCGAACAGTTGCAACTGGAATAACACATGAAAATGCTGACCCTGTTTATCGGTATCGTTACGAATCGCATACCATAACGCGCCCAACGCCAGAAGGGAGGTCAGCAACAACATCAGTGCCGATAGGCGATCCAGCACAATGACAATGCCAAAAGGCGCTTGCCAGTTGCCAAGCAGCACGACTTGATAAATCTCGCTGTTGGCCAGTTGGAAGCTGACAAGGCTCACACCCACCAACAGAGTAGTTAAAATCAGACTTAAAATACGTTGTGTATCAATGCCTATGGGACGAGCCATCAGCATCAGGATGCCGCCAATTAACGGCAATAAAACCGGCAAAATAGTAAACGGACTCATGATTGGCTCCGTTCAGTTTCTGTCTTTGTAGTGTTATGTTTAGTGGCTTTCAGTTCATCATCTGAGCGATGCAAGCCATCAACATGATCATTACCCAGCTCGCTACGGGCTTTTAGGGCCAGTACGATGAGGAAAGCCGTCATACCAAATGCAATTACGATAGCTGTTAATACCAAAGCTTGAGGCAGGGGATCGGTGTAAGCTGCAGCGGCAGGATCAATAACGGCCGGGATGCCGATTTGCAAACGCCCCATGCTAAATAGAAAGACGTTTACTGCATAGGCAAGCAGAGTCAATCCCAGTACTACCGGAAAGGTTCTTGCTCTAAGTGTGAGATACACTCCGCAACCTGTCATCACGGAAATGACACTGGCAATTAGCCACTCCATTACTTGATATCCTCAACATTGATGAAATGTGCAGCATGACTCAGTTTGCCAAGCTCAACCAGAATCATAACGGTGGCGCCAACCACCACCAGAAATACCCCTAAGTCAAAGGCTATGGCACTGGCCACTTCAAATTTACCCACTACGGGCCAGTTCAGATAGGTAAACGCAGATGTCAGGAATGGATAGCTCAGTAACATGGAAACGACACCTGTACCGGTAGCGATCAATAGACCCAGCCACATTACCCGATGCATATCGGTCCGCAACCGCTCATTGGTCCAGTCGATACCGTTAGCAAGATATTGTGAAATCAATGCAACCGAAGCAATCAGGCCGGCGATAAATCCTCCGCCAGGCAGGTTGTGACCACGAAGGAATATATACACTGCAACCATCAGCATTAATGGGAACAGCAGCCGGGTCAGAGTCTGCATAATCGGTGGGTGTGGGTCATGACTCCATTCCAGTCCTTCAACATCTTTTGCTGGTGCAGCAAGCTTGAGTCCTTCCAGCATGGCAAAGACCCCGAGACCGGCCAATGCCAGCACGACTATTTCACCTAAGGTATCAAAACCACGGAAATCAACCAGAATCACATTGACCACATTGGTACCACCACCACCCGGTTTGGCATTCTCTATAAAGAAATTGGCAATGGAGGTATATTCACGACTCAATACAGCCATGGTCAACAGGAATACCGCAACAGCGGCAGAAATGGAAATAATCCCATCACGGCTTAAACGGATATAGCTACGTTCCTGAGGGGTGTGCTGTGGCAAAAAGAATAACGCTAACAGCAGCAACACGATGGTCACCACCTCAACAGAAAGTTGGGTCAGAGCCAAATCCGGGGCTGAGAATTTCACAAATCCTAACGCTACCACCAGACCGACCACGCCGATACTAATCAGAGAAGTCAGGCGCTGATGATGCAAAACGACTGTTAACAGGCTGGCCACAATCAACGTCAATGCCATCAGAATGGTGATGACATCGGCTTCCATTAAAGTTCTGTCACCGAATAATGGTGAGTTAAACTGGAAGAACGTCAGGATGCTGAGCACCAATGCACCGCCAATCACCCAGCTCACGGAAGGTTGTAAGGTAGTTTGATCAAAATAATCGGTTACTTTTTTGGCAAACCGGATGGTTTTCCACTGCAGCCAGTCAAACACGGCTTTACCTTCAATCCCGTGTAAACATCTGTCATGCCAGGCAAACAGACGATGTCGTACGGTATAAACCGCCACCCCTAACACCAGGGCAATAAAGCTCATCATCAATGGCAAGTTAAAGCCATGCCAGATGGCCAGACTGAATTCCGGAGCCGGGGCCTGCAGACTAGCGGCAACCGCTACAGACAGAATCGGCCCAATCAATAACATGGGGGCTACCCCAACAATGAGACATAACACCACCAGAATATCGACGGGTATTTTCATAAAACGCGGTGGTTCATGAGGTGTTTTAGGCAAATCAATTGGTTCACCATTAAAGAACACATCGTGGATAAAGCGCAGTGAATAAGCGACCGAGAAGATAGCGGCCAGGGTGACTAATGCCGGAATGGTCCAAGCTGCCAGTGTGGTATCTGACGCGCTGATCGCCTGTTCAAAAAACATCTCTTTACTTAAAAAACCATTTAATAATGGGACACCGGCCATGGCGGCGGCGGCGATCATGGCCAGCATTGCCGTATGCGGCATCATTTTGAACAGACCGTTCAGTTTACGCATATCACGGCTACCGGATTCGTGGTCGATAATACCGGCGACCATAAACAGTGAGCCTTTAAAGGTTGCATGATTAATGATATGAAAAATCGCTGCCACCAGTGCCATTTGGCTGCCAAAGCCAAATAACAGGGTAATAAGTCCCAGATGACTTAAGGTTGAATAGGCCAAAAGGCCTTTCAGGTCATGCTTGAATAAAGCGACATAGGCACCGATCAACAAGGTCAGCATACCGGCCGTACCGACCAGCCAGCTCCATTCCGGGGTACCCGATAAAGCCGGGAAAAAACGCGCCAGTAAAAAGATACCGGCTTTCACCATAGTGGCAGAATGCAGATAAGCTGAGACCGGGGTAGGGGCAGCCATCGCATGCGGCAGCCAGAAATGGAATGGAAACTGCGCTGATTTGGTGAATACCCCCAGCAAAATCAGTAGCAATGTCGGCAGATATAAATCATGACCTCTGATTAAATCGCCCGACGCCAGCACTTGAGTCAGTTCATAACTGCCAACAATATGGCCCAGTAATAACACGCCACCCAATAAGGCCAAACCACCTGCGCCGGTGATCGCTAAGGCCATTCTCGCACCTTGACGGGCATCCTGACGATGCTGCCAATAACTGATCAGCAGGAATGACGTTATTGAGGTGAGTTCCCAGAATACGACCAGTTGCAACAGGTTTTCAGATAATACGATGCCCAGCATAGAGCCCATAAACATCAGCATATAGGCGTAAAACCGCCCCATAGAATCTTTGGCTGACAGGTAGTAGCGAGCATAAAAAATAACAAGCAGACCGATCAGCAGAATCAGCAAGGCAAATAACAGCGCTAAGCCATCAAGCCTGAAGGCAATGTTAAAACCAATAGCTGGTAGCCATGACCATTGTTGAATGAGGGTTTCGCCAGCAAATACAGCTTGCATGGACGGGAATAGAATCGCCAAGGTTAACAATGTTGTCAGTCCAGCTACCCAGGCAGAAGCCAATCGATTGTATCGGGTAGACCATGCAGCAAGTGGAGCGGCTGCAAATGGGAGGAGTGCGGCTAAGGGAAGATTAAAACTGAGTAAGCTCATGGCGGCTAATGTGATCCCTGTCGATGCTAGACGATAATCGTTTCAGCATGTGGCTTAGAATGATTAAATTTTACTCGCTGAGTTTTCAGTTATCCGTGAGCACCGAATATGTTCGGTGCTCACGGACTAATATTTTTATCGGTTATTCAGCCGATGAGGTCATGTAGTCGACGGCAGCCTTAACTTCATCATCACTCAGTTTTGGATTGCCACCACGTGCCGGCATCATATTAAAACCGTTGATAGCATGAGTATAGAGAGTATCCATGCCTTTTTCGATACGGGGAGCCCAATCATTTGCATTACCAATTTTGGGCGAATTCATCATACCGGTTGAATGGCAGACCGCACAAACCTGAGTCACAACTTGTTTACCGACGCTAGCATCGGCAGCATCATCTGCAGCCTCAGTTTCCTCAGCTGTGGGAGCCTCTGCAACCTGTTCTTCACCAATGTTTACTTTGGCTACTGGTTTTAATCGCTCTGCAATTGCTTCAGCATCCATGGGCTCAGGTTCGACTACATTGTCGGCAATAGACAGCATATTCGACAAAATTAAATTAGCGATTAAAAACAATACCCCGACAACAATTAAACTGCCGATCAGGTACTTTGGTGTATTAGAAGATTGCATGGTTTACCTCTGACTCCATAATAGTGGCATTAATTATACGGGCATATGTTCAGCCGCGCTATGTATCAGATAGCGCTCCAAGCGTGATTTTTCCGATTGTTTGACCCAGGCTTAATAAATGATGAGCCTGATCAAGTGTTTGTGGCGTTAACTGATCAAAATGCTGCTGCGAAACAGGTTGTAACTGGTTTAAATCAGCCATCTCTGCAATACGTTGCAGAATATAGCCCTGTTGCTGAATATCAGCTGTTTTCATATTAGGACGGGTAAACATAAACTCCCATACCAGACCGGCGCTTTTGTTTTTTAACAGGTTCAAATCCACTGGTTGCTGGAAGCTGACCACGAGGGCGATTAACCCTTGAGGTGCAATCAGTTCAACCATTTGCGGGTAGTAATAATCACTGTCATTCAGACACAGAATATAATCTGCAGCTGGCAAATTTGCTGCCTGATAATTATCTTTCAACTCACCTTTGTGACTAATCACCACATCCGCACCTAATTTTTTACACCATTTTTGTGTTTCTGGCCGTGATGCCGTGGCAACCACCTTGAGGCTGGTGAGTTGTTTTGCCAGCTGAATCGCCATCGATCCGACACCACCGGCAGCGCCAATAATTAATAAGGTTTTATCGCTATCTTTTTCTGCATCAATTTTCAGTCGATCAAACAGCGACTCCCAAGCTGTCAAAGCTGTGAGTGGTAACGCAGCTGCCTGATGGGGCTGCAATGATTTTGGCGCTTTGGCAATAATCCGTGAATCCACCAGTTGATGAGTTGCGTAACAGCCATCACGGCCAATATCACCGGCATAGAAGACTTTATCCCCCACCTGAAAGTTCTGACATTGTTCGCCAACGTCAGTGATGATTCCAGCAGCATCCCAACCGATGGTTTTGCCATTGGAGGCATCCTGAATAGTTGATTTCACTTTCAGATCCACCGGATTAACCGCGACAGCTTCTACTGAGACCACAACATCGTAACCCGTGGCTTTGGGCATTTCTTTTTGAACACGTTGGGCGGGGCCGGTTGCATGGTGAAATTGTAATGCTTGCATAACTATTTCTCCGTTAAACGTTGAAGTGCATTGAGATAAGCGGTTTCGGATGGCGGTTGTTGGTTTTGCTGGGCCAACCACAACTGTTCTGCCAGACAGTCAACCATCATATGCTGTGCTTTATGCTCATCAGCCGTTTGGGCGATTAGCCGCTGATAGGCCTGTACGATTCCGGCTGGACGATCAGTGGAAAGCTGTTCAAGCACCGCAATATGCAGGCCCATATGCAGATAGGGGTTGGTCTGCCCATTTTCCACAAAATACTCCTGACCGGGTTGAATCGGGGAGGAGAGCAGGTTGTGATATTCCGGATGTAACACAATCACATCGGCAATCATTTGTTCGAGCGCGGTAAGTATTTGTCCGGATTGCATTTTTTGCCATACATCATGGTATTGCTGGCGTAACGCATCACGATCCTGACTGAAAATGGCCATCAGGCTGTTTTCCGCTGGCGTTGAGTACGCCGGTATTCATCACATAAATCGGTAACGATGCATTGATCACAATGCGGTTTTCTGGCGGTACAAACATAGCGGCCATGCAGGATCAGCCAGTGATGGGCATCAAGTTTGAATTCGTCCGGGATCACCTTCATCAATCGATCTTCAACTTCACGGACATTTTTGCCTTTCGCCAGACCGGTTCGGTTCGACAGTCGAAAGATATGCGTATCCACGGCCATGACCGGATGTTTAAAAACGGTGTTGAGAATAACATTGGCGGTTTTACGGCCGACGCCGGGTAGTGCTTCCAGCGCTTCGCGATCATCTGGTACTTCACCACCATGTTTGTCGATTAACTGCTGGCAGGTTTTGATGACGTTTTCCGCTTTGCTGTTAAACAGTCCGATGGTTTTGATATAGCTTTTCAAACCATCCAGACCCAAGTCCAGAATGGCCTGGGGTGTGTTGGCCACCGGGTAGAGTTTATCGGTAGCTTTATTGACGCCGACATCGGTTGCCTGCGCGGACAGGATCACGGCGATCAATAATTCAAACGGCGTCTTGTAGTTCAGCTCGGTAGTGGGCGATGGGTTGTGATCGCGCAGTCTGCTGAAAAATTGTTGCCGCTGCGTTTGATTCATCGTTAGCCTGTGGTGGTTTGCGGAGTCAGTACTTCAGCTTTCACTTTCTCGGTCCGATTCGCCACACGGGCATCAATTGCATTTTTCAATGCCACGATAAGTCCCAGACCAATAAAGGCGCCAGGTGGCAAAATCGCAATAAGAAATCCACGATAATCATCGATGACGGTAATGGTTAAACCACGTGCAGCCTCACCAAACATTAAATGTGCCTGACTGAATAAGGTGCCCTGGCCAAGCAGTTCTCGCATACCACCCAGCAGTACCAGCACGGCGGTAAAACCGATACCCATCATCAAACCGTCAAGTAATGACGGGGTAACAGGATTACGTGCAGCAAAGGCTTCTGCCCGGGCAATAATCGAACAATTGGTGACAATTAACGGAATGAAAATACCCAGGATCAGGTAAAGCTCATGGAACCAGGCGTTCATTGATAATTCAATGGCCGTTACAATTGACGCAATGATTAAGACAAACACCGGTAATCGTGCTTCATCGGGAATCTGGTGGCGCAGCATGGAAATAATACCGTTAGAAGCCACTAATGTCAGGATGGTGGCAAGTCCCAGCCCCAGGCCATTGATGACGGTGTTGGTCACTGCAAGCAATGGACATAAACCCAATAATTGCACTAAAGCCGGATTATTTTTCCACAGACCTTCTTTAATAATCTGATTGTAGATTGTCATGTGTTTTCCTCTGCCGGGATAAACAACTTACCCTTATTTGCTTCAAAAAATTCCAGTGTACGCTTAATGGCATTGACTACGGCACGTGCAGTAATCGTCGCACCGGTAAATTGATCAAACTCACCGCCATCTTTTTTAACTTTCCAACGTGATTCATCCGGTGATTCCAGTGATAGTCCGGCAAATTGCAGGATCCAGTCATCACGTTGCACATCAATTTTATCGCCGAGACCAGGTGTTTCCTTATGGCTGATAACCCGAACTCCCGCCAGCGTGCCATCCGTGTATATGGCAATCAGAATTTTGATACTGCCACTGTAACCATCAGGAGCCACAGCGGTTAATACTGCTGCCACGGGATGACCGTTTTTTCTGGCTCGGTAAACAACGGTTGGCTCCTCGGTACCTAATTGCGGCGTCGGCGGTAACACGAGAGTGTCACTCAGGATATTATTGTCATATTCTTGTTTAGGCACCAGCACATTTATCGCTTCGAGTAGGGCCTGACGTTCATTTTCTCTGATCTGTTCGCGAGTACTTTCTTCAGTAAAAGCAACCAGAGTGGTGGCCACAATAGCAAACACACCCAGCATCAGCCCAACTCGAAATGCCGGTTGATTCCATAATGCTTTCATCGTGTTGCTCCACCATATACACGTGGTTGAGTGTAATAGTCGATTAACGGTACCAGCATATTCATCAAAATAACGGCAAAGGCAACGCCATCCGGATAGCCGCCCCAGATACGAATCACATAGGTCAGAATGCCAACGCCGGCACCAAATACAATACGACCTTTCAAGGTGGTAGAACCCGAGACCGGATCGGTCGCAATAAAGAATGCCCCCAGCATGGTGCCACCACTGAGTAAATGAAATAATGGTGACCCTGACACAGTGGGGTCAATTAACGTGGTAATACTGCTGATGATCAGCAAAGCCAGAATCATGGCGACAGGAACATGCCAGCTAATGACTTTGCGGTAAATTAACCAGATACCACCCAAAGCGAACCAGATATTAATCCATTCCCAGCCCAGCCCACCGACCATGCCGAACAATTCCTGACTACTGATAAATTCAGGATGTCGATCCAATACAATCTGCGTTTTCATTGCATCAAGTGGGGTTGCACCTGAATAAGCATCAATGCCCAAACCATTAAACTGACCGGTAAAAATTAATTGCAGGGCACTTAACCATCCCATTGGTTGCTCAGCAATCGACTGCACGGGTAACCAGGTGGTCATTTCCAGCGGAAAAGAAATCAAAAGCAAAACATAACCAACCATCGCCGGATTAAACGGGTTATAACCCAGACCACCATAAAGGTGTTTAGCGAAGATAATGGCAAAGGTCACACCAATTACCGTCATCCACCATGGCGAAAGTGGCGGGATAGCTAATGCCAGTAAAATAGCAGTTACCGCAGCGCTGCCGTCACTCAGGAAAGGCTTTAATGGCCGATGACGAAGTTTAAGCATCACCGCTTCGCTGATCAGGGCAACCACCACAGCAAGGGTGACATTAATCAGCACACCGGGACCGAAATAATATGTCATAGCGATTACTGCTGGTACCAGTGCGACAAGCACTTGCAGCATTTGTAAGGTGACGCGGTTAGCTCCAGCTAAAAACGGTGGGCTCAGCCGAAAAATGGGCATCAGGCTTTTTCCTCAGTAACCGAATCTGCTGATTCTGCGTTTGTGGTGGATTCTTCTTCTTTGGCTTTGGCTGCTTTGGAAGCCGCCAACGCAGCTTTACGCTGCCGCTGCCGCTCTTCTTTTTCCTGCTTTTCGCGTTCCAGTCTGGCCAAACGGCTTTCATGACGCTCACGAGCCAGATCAGCTTTTTGCTGTTCACGTTGCTGATTCATGATTTCGGTTTTGGAAAACCGGAAGTAGGAGACCAGCGGAATTTTGCTTGGACAAACATAATCACAGCAACCGCATTCAATACAATCAAATAAATTGTAATTACGGGTTTGTTCAAAATCTTTGGCGCGTGAATACCAGTAAAGCTGTTGTGGTAACAAACTGGCAGGGCAGACGTCTGCACAATCACCACAACGAATACACGGTAACGGCTGAGCAGGTGGGGCAACATCATCCACCCCGACCAGAATACAGTTGGCGGTTTTGGTGATAGGTAAATCATCACCAGCCAAGCTGTAACCCATCATCGGCCCACCCTGAATAAAGGGCTCATCGGGTTGACGTTTGGTTTCACAAAAATCCAGTAAATCTTTGATCGGTGTGCCAAACAATGTTTCAAAATTACCGGCGTGAGGGACATCAGTACCGGTAACCGTCACGACTCTTGAAATCAGCGGTTCACCATGCAGAATCGCACGACCCACAGCATAGGCAGTCCCCGGGTTATGACAGACGATCCCAATATCAATCGGTAATTTATTGGTAGGAACCTGTTTGCCGGTGACCACCTGAATCAACTGCTTTTCACCACCGGTTGGATAACGGGTCGGCACAATAACAATTTCGGTTTGCGATAAATGTGGTCTGCCGGTCAGGGCATAGCGTATTGCCGCAATCGCCTCAGGTTTATTATCTTCAATCGCCAGAATGCAGCGGGAAGCTCGCAGCGCAAATAACATGATCTCGACACCATCAAGAATGCCATCGGCACGTTCACGCATCAGCATGTCATCACAGGTGATGTAGGGTTCGCACTCAGCACCATTTATCAATAAGGTTTCGACAGTATGGTGTACACCCGGATTGAGTTTTATAAAGCTGGGGAAACCTGCTCCACCTAAACCGACAATGCCTGCATCACGAATAATTTGCCGTAACTCATGTGCGGAGTGTTGACGGAAATCGGCTATTTGCTCGCGTTCAATCCACCGATCTTCACCATCGGTTTCGATGGTAATACAAGGTGCTGAAAGCCCGGAAGGATGCGGAATAGCATGTTCTCCAATGGCGCTGACCACACCAGAGGTGGGAGCATGCAGACACACTGAAACATGTCCTTCCGCTCTGGCGATACGCTGGCCTTTTAATACGTTATCGCCAACTTCGACAATGGGCACGGCCGCTGCACCGATATGCTGTTGCAGGGGCAATACCAATTGTTTGCTCAATGGTGTTTTGCGAATCGGTTGCTGCGTAGAACGTTTTTTATGTCCTGGCAGTTTCAGTCCACCGGGGAAATTGCTTAACGGTGCACTCATGAGCCGGTCCTCCGTTGCAAATCAACATGGGAAGGATCCGGCCAGCGCCAGGTATGTGGATTTGGTTGGGTTTCGACCATATCAATACAATCTACCGGACAAGGTTCAACACATAATTCACAGCCGGTGCATTCATCAGCGATAACGGTATGCATATGTTTGGCTGCACCCAGAATGGCATCTACCGGGCAGGCCTGGATACACAGCGTACAACCAATGCAACGATCTTCATCTATTACGGCCAGTGTCTTGGGTTTTTCCACACCACATTCTTCATCCAGTGGTTTGGGTTCTACATCCAGCAGATCGGCCAGCGCCTGAATAGTGGTTTCACCGCCCGGGGGACAACGATTGATATCAACTTCACCGGCAGCAATCGCTTCAGCATACGGGCGACACCCGGCAAAACTGCATTGTCCGCATTGTGTCTGTGGCAGGATTTTATCGATTTGATCAACAATTGGATCACCCTCGACTTTGAAGCGGATTGAAGCAAATCCGAGTACAAGTCCAAGGACCAACGCGAGCAGCGTGATGGCAATGATGGCTGTCAGCATACGTTAGACCTTCACCAATCCGGCAAAGCCCATAAAGGCCATCGACATCAGTCCGGCTGTGATCAGCCCGATTGCGGCACCCTGAAAAGGAACAGGCACATCAGCGGCGGCCAAACGTTCACGCATTGCTGCGAAAATGATTAAGACCATTGAAAAGCCGACAGCAGCTCCGAAGCCATACAAAGCAGACTCAAGGAAGCCATGTTTTTCCTGAACATTAAGCAGTGCAACACCTAATACGGCACAGTTAGTGGTAATCAACGGGAGAAAAATACCCAGTACCTGATATAACAGAGGGCTGGTTTTATGCACCACCATTTCAGTGAACTGTACGACAACTGCAATGACAAAAATAAAGCTGATGGTGCGCAGGAATTCAAGGCCCAGCGGAGACAAAAGATATTCATTAATCAGATAGCTGCTGATAGAAGATAAGGTCAACACAAAGGTGGTTGCCAGTGCCATGCCCATCGCTGTTTCCAGCTTACGGGAAACACCCATGAACGGACACAGGCCGAGGAATTTCACCAGCACAATGTTGTTCACCAGAATGGTGCTTATCAAAATTAGGGCATAGTCAGCCATTTAATAACCTACTGATTTTCTCAGGAATTCACTTGGATTCACGCTTAATCCTGATTCAAATATAAATTACGAACCGAATAGTATAGCTTAATAACGCTTTTTATGTAGCGTTGCGATAGAGGTTAAGGCTTGATGTTGAAGGACTTAGGACCGTTGCAACGAGTTTGCAATCTGACTATGAAACGCAGCAAAGATTCCATTGTTTGATCTTTCATCTCCGCCTTGTCGGTCACAAAAATAGCCGCCAGCAGTGGTGGATATGAAAGATCAACAAGCCCTAGGCAGCAGCGGAATTCTTGCGACGCTGTCTGACTGCAGCTGCTAATTCACGTAACAGTGGCTCACTGTTCTCCCAAGCCATACAGGCATCCGTAATACTTTGGCCGTAAACCAGTTCTTTATCCGCTTCGACATTCTGTCTACCTGCCACCAGATTGCTTTCCAGCATCAAACCAATAATACGATTATCTCCAGAGGCAATTTGTTCGGCCAGCAATCGACCAACAACTTCCTGCTGCAGGTGATCCTTACCACTATTGGCATGACTGCAATCAACCATCATGCGAACCGGCTGACCGCTACGGCCAATGACTTCGGCTGCCTCATCAATACTGGTTTGATCATAATTAGGTTTTTTCCCGCCGCGGAGAATGACATGGCAGTCGGGGTTTCCCGTGGTAGAGAATATAGCGGAATGTCCGTCTTTGGTCAGAGACATAAAGTGATGGGGTTTTGATGCTGACAGACAGGCATCTACTGCGATTTGCAATCCCCCGTCAGTAGCATTTTTAAATCCGACCGGGCAGGATAAACCCGATGCAAGTTCTCGATGAGCCTGACTTTCAGTAGTGCGTGCGCCGATAGCACCCCATGAAACCAAATCTGCAATGTATTGTGGACTGATCAGATCCAGATATTCGGTTGCCGCCGGCACTCCCATTTCTGCCAAATCCAGTAATAGTTTTCGCGCGATGTGCAGACCATCATTGATTTGGAAACTGCCATCAAGGTAGGGATCGTTAATCAGACCCTTCCAACCGACAACGGAACGTGGCTTTTCAAAATAAACGCGCATGATGATATGCAGATCATCAGCCAGTTCATGAATCAACGGCTGTAAACGGCTGGCATAGTCACGTGCCGCATTGGGATCGTGAATAGAGCAGGGACCAATAATAACAATCAGACGATCATCACGGTGATGCAGAATGTTCTGACAGGCTGTGCGTGCGTTAAACACAGTTTCAGATGCCGCATCCGAGATCGGTAATTGTTCATGCAATTGCGCTGGCGGTAATACTTCCTGTATTCCAACGATGCGTAAGTCATCTGTGTTGTAACGCATTTTCAACCTGATTTGTGTTCAAAAAAATAATCGGCAATTGTAATACTTCGGGGCCTTTTTCGCTATTTCAAGTTGTTACGGTCGCTTGATTTTTCTCAATAGCGGACCTTATGGCAATACCACCGTAAATAAATCTGCATTCAACCAAAGATGAACCCAGATGCTGGCGATGTAGCCCAGTGCGATTGCCCAAATCCATTTCAGGTGAGACATAAAAGTATAAATACCGCGGGCTTGACCCATCACAGCAACCCCTGCTGCAGAACCAATGGATAGCAATGAACCACCGACACCAGCGGTTAACGTTGCCAATAACCACTGACCTTGACTCATCTCCGGCATCATCGATAACACAGCAAACATCACTGGAATATTGTCGACAACTGCGGAAATCAGACCCACCATAATGTTGGCGGTGGTGGCGCCTAGCTGACCATATAAAAACTCAGAGCCCACGCTCAGGTAGCCGATTGTTCCCAAACCTCCGACGCATAAAATAATGCCATAGAAAAACATCAGCGTGTCCCATTCGGCGCGTTGCAATTGTTCGAAAATATTAAAAGGTGCTTTTTGCTGTGTTTCATCCTGAATATTAAATGCAGCTTGCCCGTCAATCTCTTTCTTATTTAAAAGACGTTTATCATTCATTTTAAGGACATAACCATGCAACTTGAGAAACCCGAGTCCTGTCATCATGCCCAGTACGGGGGGCAGGTGAAGAAAGTGATGACTGCTGGCGGCCATGGCAATGGTGAGAATAAATAATCCAACCACGATCATCGCACCAGATTTAAGCGGTGCATATTCATGTACAGCGATAGCGGCAACATTTTTAATCGCCAGAGACAATAAGGCTGCCGGGATTAACCAATTGACTAATGATGGGACAAATAAAGCAAAGAATTCATGGAAAGCCAAAACACCTTTCTGCCACACCATCAGGGTGGTAATGTCACCAAAAGGACTGAAGGCACCACCGGCATTGGCTGCCACAACGATATTGATACAAGCGACCGCAATAAATTTGTGATTATTGCCAGCAACCGCCATCACCACCGTTGCCATCAATAGAGCCGTGGTTAAGTTATCAGCGACTGGCGAGATGAAAAACGCCATTAAACCCGTCAACCAGAAAATAGTTCTTAATGAAAATCCCTTATTCACCAGCCAGGCACGAATAGCATCAAATACACCACGTTCGCCCATGGTGTTGATATAGGTCATTGCTGCCAGCAGGAATAAAAATAACTCAGCATATTCAAGCAGATTATGCCGAATCATAATGCCAGCTGTTTCATGAAAAACCGGATCAGTCTGCTGTGAATAAATCAGGGCAATCAATCCCCAAATCAGACCGGCCGCCACAATGACCGGTTTGGATTTACGCATATGGATATGCTCTTCAGCGATTACCAACGCATAAGCAATGAAAAATATCGCTAAGGCGGCAAATCCGACCCAGTGTCCGGTTAAATCAAGTAATGCGACATTTTCTACTGCCCATGTTGAGGGGGAGAAAAGCATGGCCAATAAAAATAATGACCAACCGGTAAAAGACTTGAAAAGGCCTGAGACGGGCATAATGACTTCCTGAAAATGGGGGAGCAAAAGCGCTAAATGATACCCCTCATCACTGGAATGACAACTGTTATTTTAGAACTGTGCGATAGAAACCTTCTGCCGCATCTGTGACCAAATCAAATACATGGTTGAACCCATTCTGACCACCATAATACGGGTCGGGAACATCGGTCTCATCACGTCCTTCAGCGAAATCGAGGAACAGCTTGACCTTATGCTGGTGTTCGCTCGGACAGGCTTGCTGAAGAATCTCCAGATTGTCCTTATCCATTGCCAGAATATAATCAAAATGCTCAAAGTCCTCATAGCGAAACTTGCGGGCTCTGATAAAAGACAAATCAATACCACGCTGTTTGGCCGTTTGTTGGGCCCGGGCATCAGGTGGTTCGCCCACATGGTAGGCATGGGTACCGGCCGAGTCGATTAGAAATTTGTCACTGGTACCTTTAGCTTTCAGCAAACTGACAAAAACGCCTTCGGCGGTGGGAGAACGACAGATATTGCCCATGCACACGAAAAGTACTTTTATCTGTTTCATATAGTCCCTAGACGATTGATTTATAAAGAACTGGTAATTAACAAGTCCTATATGATTTTATTTAGTCCCAACCTGATTGGTACACAGGTTGGTACACAAGGTATAGTTAGATATTATCAATGGGCATAGATTAACGATGCCCAAGCAAACAGAGTTTACCAAGGAAACCTTTATGCCTGAACGTAGTATACCAGTGAGTTATAACGACCATTTTATAAGAAATATAAAATGGGAAGGTAAAGATAAACGACTGCTTATTGGGGATTGTTTAATACTTCAAGTTCGAAGGTCTTCCAAAACATGGTTAGTTCGGCGTCGAATAGATGGAAAAGCTAGCATCACCACAATAGGTAAATATCCTGCAATTAGCCTTAAAAAAGCTCGTGTAGAAGCCACAAAAATAACAATGGCTGTAAATGTCTCAGTATTTACAGTTGCTCAGTTAGTTGAAAAGTATATGAATGAGGTCGCGAATAAGAAACATAAGCGACCTGAGCTCGTCCAGGGATATATGGATAGGGCTGTTATACCTAAGATTGGCGCCCAAAAAGTTCGTGATGTTACACGAGTACAGTTAGTAGGAATGATTCAGGACTACTCTAGTCGCGGAGCAAGAACGGCTGACCAGCTCAGGAGCAATCTAAAAAAAATATTCTCCTTTGCAGTCGAGTTAGGTCATCGGGACGATAATCCAATGTTGGAAGTCAGTAGTCGAGTTACTGGCTATGAACCTAATCCTAGAGAACGAATTTTATCCGATCAGGAAATTGTTGATATGTGGAGCTGGAAGAATAGCTCACATAGTTGGCAACGGACAGAGGATAACGTTCGAATGCTTCGCTTTCTTCTTTTAACTGGTCTGAGAATAAGTGAAGCAAGAAATGGGTATAAAGATGGAGATAAATGGATAGTAAACAAAGAAATATCTAAGAATGGCAAATCTCACTGGGTTTATCTAACAGAAACTGCAAAACAGCAACTACCATTACCCAAGACTACTGCGACAAATATACAAGCATGGTTAAGGAGGCGATTAGGTTTTGAGAACAATAATCGATATACCCCTCATGATTTGAGACGTACTTGTGCTACCAAAATGGCTGACAATGGAATTGAACCGTTTATAGTTGAACGTGTTCTTAATCACAAATTAGAGGGTGTAATGGCAGTCTATAATCGCGCTGAATATGAACGAGAAAGGATCAATGCTAGTCTTCTTATAGAAAAAGTGATTTTGGAATTAGTGAAATGCAAAGGTTAGATATTGAGTGGTTCTCACTAGCAAAATATGAGTCATTGAGAAATATGTCACTCTTAGAGATTTATGGTCAATTGTATATAAGAAAAGAATTGTATCAGATGATTTTTCACAGTCGTACTGGCAATAAATCTGCCAAAGAAAGTGTGATGGAGCAGAATTTTACAGGTTGGATTGATCAAATAAGGAACAAATCCATTATTGATACTTGTATTCAAGGCTCAGAAAATAGTAAGCAAGTGAATGAAGAAGATTTAGCTTTAGATACAGTAACAGATCTTACTGCTCTAGATGTTCAAGGTTTAATCTCGGCTGCAAGAGTTACTATTGATGACGATGATGAAGAGCTATCCCTCGAAGAATTAGATGTTTGTTTAGATGAATTGACTCATCAAAATCATCCAAATGAAGAGCTGGGCTATCGCCATTTAAAAATTGATATTTTTGCTTCAGATGAATTAATTTTGAGACATTTTAGAAATTGGCTCTCGGAAATAAGAACAAAATATCCTAAATATACAATCGAAAAGTCGTTTTCCGAACAAGATAAAGCAAAATGGGTTCATGATCGTCTCATTCCATATATTGACCTGAGGCTAATAACTGCTTATGACAATATAAAACTTACAGATTATGAAATTGGAAATTTAGTTTTATACGACTATACAGTATCCAGTCCTGAAGCACGTGTGAGGAGAACCCTCAAGAAAAAAGCTGAGTATCTTATGAAAGATGAAACTATCAATACATTAGCTTTGCAATTGGGTATTCCACCATCAGTAGGTTAGACAAGCAATATATGAAAATTAATGCCGTCATAAATTCTAGTGAAATTTATGCCGGCAATGAATATCTAAAATTATATGGCTTTAGTTTATATTTTTGATCCATAGAATGCATAACACTTCTTAAAACTAAATAAGAGTGTTATCAATGAAAAAACAAACTTCTCAACTTGAAAAAATCTCTCATTCAATCAATGGCGCTATAGAATTTACCGACTTCAGTCGCTCATATATTTTTGATGCAATTCGTAAAAATCAGATTAAAACCTTTAAGCGAGGTAATCGTCGTTTCATCTTACATGAAGATTTAGTTGAGTTTATTCACTCACTAGCTGAAGAAGGTGGAGTGTGATGAAAATCGAGAAGCTTTATTTAAAGATAGAATTATTAAAATATAGAATTGCATCAATTGACCTGAATCATGAAAATGTCTCAATCATCAGGCTAATTACTGGCCAATATTTCAACATACCAGCATCACAAAGTAGTCTCAGAATTTCAACATTGAACATAATAGGACTATGTAAATTTGCAACCTCTTATTATCTCTACCAGCAAGGTAAACATCAGATATATTTCAATTTGAATCATGATCAATTATTAATTGTGGTGATGGCGTTTACGTATGATAAAGCAAACCATTTTAAAGCAGACTTTATCCAACTATTCAATCAACGGGAAAATGAGCTATTACATTGGCGTGAAAAAGCACTATTAACCTCAGATAGCACCAAGCAGGCGAAGGATCAAGTTCATCGGTTACAAGGGTCTCTGAGGATGGTTATACCCACATTTAAACGCAGCACCTTGCAATTTATTCACCTACAACAGGCCATTACTCTAGCGGCAACGGGTTCAACTAAAACTAAACGCCACTCCATGATCAGCAGCAAGCTTATTCTTGTTGAAGTGCTTGAAGCGTTATTACAGACAGAAATTAAAAGATTGATGGATCAAGGTATAGCGCCTGAACAAGGGGGTGATTATGTTTTAGCAGTTATAAAAAAAGAAGACCTGACCAGCAGCGTCGAAACTTTAAGAAAGGGCTTTTTAAACAACACAATAGATCATAATCGTACTCGTGGTATAAGGCAAATCTTCACCTGAAAACTAGGGTGAAAATATGTCTAAAATTATTCCAAAATTTGTACACGGTTTTGACACAGCGGTTTTGACACAGAAAAGTGAAGCTAACCCCACTACGGGCGAGGCTTCACGTTTTTCCGAAACGCCCCATAAAGGCGGGTTATTTCTAATATCTATAGATGATGATGAAATCACCCAAGAAAAGGGTAAGGGAAAACAGCGAGCGGCTCGTCTCAAGACGCGTAATCGTAAGACGGTTATGTATGAGGATATTTTTGAATATCGAGGAAAAATCTACCGTGTTAATTCGTCTAAGTCTGGTCTCTATGTTGAAATTCTAGAACCAATGATTGGCCAGTTTGAAATAGCGGCTCAAAAATGGGGGCGAGTATTTGTACTTAGATTTGATTTACACCAACATTTTTACAGTGGGGATAACAGACGCATTACCGCCTTTAGGAAAAGGTTATTTAATAGGCTAAAGCGTATTTATGGCTTTAAAGATATTGGTTTTTGCTGGGTACGCGAAAAAGAGCGAGCCAAGTCACAGCATTATCACTTTGTTCTATTCTTGGAAGGAAGGTTAATCAAGCACTCAAGCCGTATTAACGAGCTAATAACTGAAGCTTGGGAAGAGCCGACAGGCTCTTACCATGTACCAATCATTAAACGACCCTTCTACTTTGGGACAGGCGAAGAAATTGCCGATGATGCTATTCACAGAGCTTCTTATTTAGCCAAAGCCAGAGGAAAGGGCTATAGAGACACACAGGCAAAAGATTTTCAATGTTCACGTATGAAGCCAAATAACTAATAAGTCTTTCGATAAAGAATCGCTTTGACCACCTTAAATCATTTTTTTGGATTAAAGCTCTCAATCCAGCGTCTGCTGCGGCAAGGTAATTTTCAAGCTCAAAGCTAGCTATATCGTCAACCGTTGTTTTACTCCGTTATACCAAAACGATAATAGGACTGATCCCAGACCTAGTTTATTAACATGAGGGTAAGGTATGTATAGGCGTTTTTTTAATGCTATAACTATGGTTATTTCGTGCTTGGATAGTATTTACAATGCTTCCAAGAAATTCCCGGAAACTCCCGGAAATTTTGGGAATGAGAGTTCCACGCGTCATCTACGCGTGAGCAAACTTGCTGTAGAGCCAAAGTTCAATAATGCCAATTTGTTTAGGTGCACTGCTAACGTGAAATTAATATGCTGAGATAAAAATAAGTTTTTAGCTTAGTATCCTCATGGAGATAAATTCAATGAATGCCAGTAAGAAACCTCGATCCTATTCAGTACAAGAGCAAATTAAAACCTTGGATCGGATATTTTTAGAGGAAGTTGAGAATGCAAATAGACTGGATGTTGATGAGCCTAAATTGAAATGGGAGGCAACTGTTTTTTCAAATGATGGTGAAATTAGTGTTAAATCTTCAACAGATGTTTCTAGCGATACAAAAGCATTAACAAATCCTCCAGAGGAGTATTTACCACTGCCTCATTATATTTGTCATCGACATAAAACTATGGTGACACTATCAGATAAGCCAGCTCGAAAGACTCTAAGACTAAAAAATATTTTCCGTCACATAAGCACTCTGTTCCGTTAGTCGTTTTCATTTCCAAATAGTGCCATTAAAAGTAAGCTCTGTGCTTGAGAAAAGTTATTTGATTTGAGAACTAGTAAGAGTTGCCTTAATAAACAACCTGCTATATTGAATTAGATTACAAATGATTAAATAGAATCATCTTCTTCAATTATGTGAGTCATGGACAATGAAGTCACCATTAAAAGATATTCCGCTTCGTAACCCCGGCGAAACGCTTGATCGACAAATAAATGACTTGATTATCGATAAAGGTTTGACCTATACCATATATATGGTTTTCATCGGGACGCTCACTTTCATGGAGTGGTTAAAGTGGTGGCAAGATATACCTCCGGCGCCTTTTATTTACAGCCTGATTTTGGCTATTACTTGTTTATATTACGTACCCAAAGTAATTGCGGTACGTAAGCAACTTAAAAGGCTTAGGCAAGGGCGTGATGGTGAAAAAGCAGTTGGTCAATACTTAGATAGCATTAAAGAACTCGATGCTAGAGTATTCCATGACGTGCCCGCCGAAAATTTTAATTTGGATCACGTTGTTATATCTTCAACTGGTATCTATGTAATAGAAACAAAAACTTACAGTAAACCGCCAAGCGGTAGACCAACCATCATCTTTGATGGCATTACCGTGCAAATCAATCACAAACCTAAATCTGACAAACCTGTCATTCAGGCGAAAGCCGCTGCTAACTGGTTAAAATTACTCCTTCATGATAGTACGGGAAAGAATTATGAGATTAAACCCGTCGTTGTATTTCCTGGTTGGTTTGTTGAACCAACCAGTGAGGCAAAGAATAGTGATGTCTGGGTATTGAACCCCAGGGCACTGCCTACGTTCTGAATCGCCACTAATTTACTAGACACCTTTCAGCCATTTAATATGGC